>Ga0157363_1001986_pt1 | contig 17665 bp, 16 predicted proteins | sample AttsexASBM1_FD_111477 | JGI IMG/M metagenome (GOLD analysis project Ga0157363, IMG submission 111477) | Fungus gardens microbial communities from leaf cutter ant in Ribeirão Preto, State of São Paulo, Brazil - Atta sexdens ASBM1 | ecosystem: Host-associated > Fungi > Mycelium > Unclassified ... | reverse complement strand
TTTATTTTAGGAACTAGGGTTAGGGTTTAGTATGATGTCACAGATAGCTATCACAAAAGTTGTCATACTTTCATACAATTATATATCATAATAGAATTTTACTTAGTTTCTTTTGACTCTATATTCTTAGTATAATAGATTTTTTTGTAGAATTAGTTACATAATCAATTGCTTGCAACCCTCATTTCTCTTTAATTTCTATTGACTTTAATATAAGAGAAGTTTTTGTCTTCTGAGGCAAATTTATAGACTACTTGTTATATGTCAAAATTGAAGAATATGAACTTAGTTTTTCATTGTCTTTCTCATTTTATTTTCCTTTAAATTTATTTTTTCATTTTTCTATTTTTAGAACTCTGGGGTTAGAGTCAGAAGTGATCTGTCACACTGTCACATCAGTCACAATCTAATGGTGTGGTCATAACATTGGTCACGAGACTTGAAAGAACAAAGTAAAAAGATCTAGAACAAATGATGTCATACAACATGGATACCACATGTTGACCTCATGTTTTACACATAGTCATTTAGGGTAGGGTGCACAGTAGTGAACACAGACCATCAGTAGTAGTATAAAAGCTAGACTAGTTTGTAAAGAGATCTCTATCGAGTTCTCTTGTGTTACTCAATACAAAAGTTGTTCTATTGTCCAATTCTAAGAGCTTTAGTCCATAACAATAGTTGAAACCCATAAAGAGCGATGGGGAGAATACAGCTTCTGTATAAAAGCCACTTCTGATTGGAGACTAGACTACAAACTGAGTTTCCAAGCATCCTCATACATTTGACCATAGAAATGGCTTTGTTTGCATAAAGGTCGATATGTTGGCAAAAAGATAATTTTCTGTCAAAAATAAATCCTAAGTAGTGCCACATATTTCTAGGACAAAGAATTGGACCTCCTAAAGATGAGAGGTCTAGTGGAGAAGGTTTGAATACTCCATGCAATCTAGAAAAATGAAATACCTCCATCTTCTCATGTTCCATAATTAGTCTGAATTTTTCTAGAAGAGAAGAAGTAATGTAGTAGCTACAAAAGAGAAAAGAATTTGAAGCTATCAGCAATTTGTTTTGAGCTATAAGAAGATCATCGTCTACAAATAAAAGTATAGACACTGGAATTTTTTAATTTTTTAATTGTTTTTCAAGAATATAAAGAACTGAAGCAATATATAAAACAGACAAGATGGGAGAGAAAACTGAACTTTGACCAACTCCAACATTTATGTTAAAAGAGAAATTGTTCTAAAAATATTGAGTTTTTCTTTCTACTAGATAATTGCAAAAAAAAAAGACCTTGCTGAACTCAACTTTGTTAAAGATAAGTGGAAGTAATTGATAGTTTAGCAATGAGAAAAACTGAGCAATGTTAAAAGCCAAGATACTAGTTATGTTGTTTTTAACCTAACCAGTGCAGATGAAATGAGTAAGAGCAATTCTGGCACTGGTAGTAGAATGCTGTTTCAAGCCTCCTAATTAACTCAGATGGATGAAATTATTTGAAATTGACTGGAATTGTAACCTTTTGCTGATGACTTTCTCAATAAGTTTACCAATCATGTTGAGAAAAACAATAGGTCTAAAAGCTCTGGAAGAGTCATATAACTCCTTGTTAGGTTTAGGAATAATAATATAAGTTGAAACTTTGAAGTATAACAGCCAATGATCTAATTCAACAAAGCATGCATTAGCAATATTGATGATCTGTAGATAGTTTGTCATAGACTGTAATTAAGCACTATATACTAAATTGTTAACAAAAAAAATAAAAAGATTACAAACTCTACTATTTATCATTAACTCTATCATTCTTACATACTAACTCTAAATATTTCTCTTGATTATGTAAGTATCTTTCTGTATTCTAGGTCACTATTAGATAAGCTTCTTCCTATTCCAAACAATATTCTAAATATTTCTATCTTTATTTCTGACTACCTTAATATTATCATTCTTTATTTAAATTAGTATTGTTCTACTAGATTGAAATATAATTCAGAGTATTTAAATAGTTGTTGTCTTTAGGAAATCTCATTCTATTCTCTTAGATTCTCTTAGAAGTAAGTGGTTTTTATATCTATTTCATCATATTAATTAATGATAGCTAGTTAACAGTCTAACAGACTACTGGATAAAAACTAGATTATAATAACAAATTTTTCCTCTCACTCAGACCACAACTATATAGTTTTATATCTTAGTGTTATGATATCAAGACCTTAGAGTAAATTAAGAAAGTGTTATAGCAACCACTAGTCATAACAACCCTGTAGTATGCTTACTTCAACAAAGCTCTTAACTAGCTATCTAGTAGTGGGGATTACAAGAGAACTTAACAAGGAGCCCTCGCTGCATTGCTACCCTATTTATATAAGTTACAAGTGGTCCATGCTACAACAATGTGTCTACTGCGCCTTCTGCCCTAAAGGCCATATATCTACCTTATGTCTACTCTGCAGTGATTGTACAAGACTGTATATCCTGCCCTAATGTCCATGTGTACTACATGTGGTAGCAATGTGGTGAACATGCTCCCTGACGTCATCGTCTAGACTCTTCTAGCCTTGTAGACCTTTCTAAACCTATAGACCCTTCTAGACCGCTCTAGGCCTATGACATCATCTCACATAACTTCCAAGGCACATGCCCTTTCTCCGTTGCAGACTAATAATAATACTACTGTCCTATTTTTGTCCTAACCCTAACCCTACCAAAGTCTGTTCACACTCTCATCTTATAACAGAAAGTAAACCTTGTATTAGTTTAACACAAGAGAACTCAATAGAGAACTCTATACAAAATTGTCTACTTTATATACTAAAACCCCATGGTCTGTGCTACTCTACTTCTAGCCTACCCTAAATGACCAGGTATTTTCCTTAAGATCAACATATGTTATCCATACTGTATAACATTATTCTTCCAGAACCTTCTATGTTCTTCCAGTGTGACACATGATCATGTGACCATGATTGTAATGGTGTCCTGTAACCTGTGATTGGCGTGTGACAGTTTGTGACCATATAACTGTAACACTACACTAAACCCTAACCCTAAGTTTCCAAAATAGAAAATAAAAGAAATGAAAAAAGAAATAAAAATATTTAGAGTCTACCATCTTAAACTCTAACACTTAGTATAAAAGAACTCAATTTTTGAGCAGCCAATCTTAGCCATTTACATACTAGTATTAGACTAAGTTTATATTCTATTACTGTAATCATGTTAATGTTATTTATATTCTTTTGGAACTTATTACAATTAATATCTCATATCTTACAAGTAGTTGCTTCATGAACAATATGTGTTAGGGTTTGTTCATTTCCACTTTTATTTATCTACTGCACCTTACTATATTCTTATGTATAATCAGTTAGCACCTCATGTAGTAGTAGAGGCTTCCTTATATTTTCTTCATTTCTTTCTCAAGAACATCTTATGTATAACTCATGGTCATTAGGTATATATAGTTATAGATACTATTTTGTATTCTTACACTTTACCAATTAACTCTCTTTCTATTCCATATTTTCACTCCAGTTATCTTAATAGCTACTCTATTAAATTCTTGTACAGACTCTTCTATTATCTTTTCTCACTACTCTACTTTCTTGAGTTTGGCTACTTTTATCAACTTTGTTATAACTTAGAGCCTCAGAATTTAAAACAAAAGCACACTCTTATATTGAATAACATAAGAGAACTCAATAAAGTTCCAAGTACAAGCTAGTCTACTTTATATACTACAGACTGTAGTTTGTGCACATACTACAACTTACTTACCTTAAAGTCTATGTGCTTTCTATAAGGCCAACATATTGTTGCTATGCTATATAACATTATCTACTCTAGAACCTTTTTACAACATTTTCTGTATTACATGATTATGTGACATATGTGACAGTCATGTGTGACATTACATCACACTCCTTTGCCTAAGTCCAAAATAATAAGAAATAAAATAAGCCAAGTTCCTTGTCTTCAACTCTGACAAACTTGTTATCTCCTCTTCTAGATTTCCTCTTCAATTTTGCCAAAATCCTCTATTGATGTAAAATCTATCTCCTTTATTTCTAATTCTTCCAAAAAATTCTCCTTTCAAACATCTGCCAATTCTTTTTGTACATAAGATAATATTCACTGAATTTGTATTTCCAATGGGTCCTCCCTCATCCTCATTCTAATGTATAGTCTACATGTAGTGATAAATCCTTGCTTGCTTCTCCATGCTGCCTTTACTTGTTCTTCTCTTTTCTGAGGTCTTGCTACCTCTACTCCTCCTGCTCCTGCTCCTACCAATGCTGCAATCTGAGCCTGCATAGCCAGCATTGATTGATAGTGATTGTGATGGTTTAAACACCATGAATCCATTTCAAGGAGTCGTCGTTGTTCTCACATCCACTGACATCCAAATTTGCGTCTTCCTTTCCGCCCAACAACTTCTTATCGTATAATTGAACATGGAAATAGAAATCCATTGAGTAGTTTATAGATCTCCTGCTGTAGAATCGGGATGGACCCAACTTCTACATGTATGAGTCCCGCCTTGTTGCTTCCATTCTGAAGTTCATGTATAGATAGAAATGGAAGCATCCATGCTCTAGAGTAGGAATGGATTCTAGTAGGCTTCATTCGACTTCATGAGCCGTAAGATCTTGTGACCGCCGCTCCGTCCATGTCCAGCCAGCGAGGTGACGGTGTTGACATCGCTACATTCAGGAGCGCATGGGTGCGAAGCGTAAACGGGAGGGAGGGGGAAGTACCGGGTACCTCTGGTGAGTTGTCCGAGTGCTCACGATCAGCGAATGACCTACACCTTATTCTGAGATTATGGGACGCAAAAATGTTGGAACTTGATCTAGTGCTGCGATGCACAGGTGAGATACTTATATTTGACCAGTTCCTGGTTACTCTCTCCTCGATATGGAGCTGGAACTATTTTCGCGGACCTGTAACGACCGTGCTTGAGTTTCTTCCCAGCCTTCACATTGGAAGCAATGGGGACCCACCAGAGGACCATCTTCGAACATATCTTGAACTAATCCAAGTCCTCTATCACATCAAAAGCACTCTTTGCTCGTATGGAAGCCGGAATGAGGGCCACGACCGGTGAACTTGAAGCACATGAAAGAAATTCCCGATTATGTCCATGAAACCGAACTGATGTGTTCCTGTTCTGTTCTGTGGCTAAACTGTAGCCTAACGTGGTTCTGACTTGTTCCCACGACAGGTTTTGCCCGATCCTTTACTACCATGAGCTCTTTTTACGATGTTATTAACTCTTCCCTGCAGGCAACAGAAGCGGTAATCGTTGCGATTGATGCGTTCATTTTGATAAATCCGGGTACAGGAATTCTGTCAAACCTTGAGACTTCCGACAACTGGCATGATAGACGAGTATTGGCCATAGTATCACACAAGGACGAACGGACATTCACTGAGGAAGGCGCGTACGTTAGCGGTCCTTGGTGGCTTGTCGAATATTGAGCTTACATACCGATGCAGCCTCTTCATTTATCGATTCAGGCCTTCGCTTGATTTTTCCTCTTACAGCCCTGAGTTACAAGCCATTTATCCGATTTATGGCAATTTCTCGATTACCATGAGCCAAATGCGCCGGCACATCCCCGATCTAACGAGCTTTGATACTAAAGCAATTATTGATTCACCACGTTCCGGTTGGTATCCTACTACCAATGAAGACTATGAAATATGATACCCCTTAGGATTTAGTTTGGATATAATCCCTGCCGAGGGATCGTCAAATCAAATAGCAGCAACATTCTATGTGATAGATGTACAGAATCTAGGGGTAATTTCTGTTGAGTGCAGAAGGCTGAAAAAGACTGCAGGTCTGTATATATGCTTTCTATAGTTAAAATACTGACCGCAGAACTTATAACGTCAGAAATTGAAAACCCTACTACAATCAACATATCTCAGTCAATGGCACACTTCAGCTGGTTACAGCCTTATGTTTCGCGACGTATCCATCTCCCACTTCGTCAGTCTTCTGGTCTTTGGAATCACACTTCCCTCCAATGCTGATGTCAAGGATTAAAGTTTCTGTGATACCGCCTGATCTTCGAATAATAAATAAACCCCTCATTGAACGCTTATCCACTAATTATGCCGGATTTTCTGGTGATGATGCTATGGACATTCAAATAATACGAGACGAGTGGATTAGGAGCAAAACACGGTCATTGGCTCGAAAGGGTACAGGAAGTCTCTCATTGCGCATTGGAACCTTCAACGTGAATGGCAAGATGCCAACTCAAGATCTTTCTTCGTGGGTACAAGGCACTACTGCATCAACTTCAGATGCCCCAAAAGACACTGCATCTTCACCTCGAATCGAGAACTTATCTCCGAGTTCATCTCGTTTCCCAGGTGACTCTCAATTTACTCTGAACTCAACAACAAGCTCATTCTCAAACGCTGAGCGAACAAGTGTCGGTCCCGATGTGATTATCCTTGGTTTTCAGGAACTCGACCTTTCCACAGAAGCTCTCATCTACTCGACAGGAACCGCAAGAGAGGATGCTTGGTACTTAGCCGTCTTTGCCGCCCTTGGAGAAAAGGCTGCTCAGTATGAAAAGGTTGTTCAATTATCTTCAGAGCATCACCTTATTCGCTGATAATCCCTTACTCAGCTTGTTTCTAAGCAACTCGTTGGCATGCTTATTGTCATCCTGGTGAAGAAATCTCTTAAAGGCTGTTTTGGAAACATCCAAACTACTTCAGCTGGATCGGGCATTCTGGGCCTAATGGTACAACCTCAATAATTGTAATTTCCTACGCTTACTCTGAAGTTATCTCTTAGGGTAACAAAGGTGCAACAGCAGTACGCCTTACCTTTGCGCCGCCTCTTAGTGTCGAGGGAAATTTTATAAACGACAAACAATCTGAGGACGGTCACGACAGGAATATGGCAGGTCTAACTCTCACTTTCGTGAATGCCCACCTTGCCGCATTCGATAAAATGATTGACAGACGGAACGAAGAATTCCATGAACTCTCGCAGAGACTCGTATTTGCAAAGGACTTGAGTGATGTTGAGAGCGAGGCCTCGTCAGCTGTGAGTCTATACGAAACTGATGCTTTGTTTTGGTTTGTGAGTAAAACAAATAAGCTCCTGGTAATGACCTCAAGTTTTTCCCAGGGAGGTTGGCTATCTGCATAGCGTCAAATTGGCTGTTTACGAATCTCGTCCTTTCAGACCTCAACTATCGTGTTGATCTTCCTGATTCTGAACTTCGTCGACTACTTGCAGAGAAGGAATGGGATGGTCGGTTGGACGTCTTGATTCGCTACGATCAAGTGAACTGATTTGCTGCACTCATCGACCCGCATGACTGACGAATGATTCCTGCAGTTGAAGAAATCCATATCAGGCGGCAAGGCTTTCAATAACTTCCTCGAACATCCAATTTCCTATATGCCGTACGTCGACCTATCATGTCTTTCCCTCTCTCTCTAAATATACCCTCAGGACATATCGCATTGGCCCAGGCCTGGGTGTGGATGAACTTGATTATGATCAGAAGTAAGAACTTCGTTAGTCCCGCGAGTGCCCGTCGCTCACGGGTACCTTTGTAGACGACGACCTGCCTGGACAGATCGGATCCTTCACTTGCCAAACCCTTTTTGCAATGTACGACAGAAATGCTATGATAGTTATCCGCAAATCACAATTAGTGATCATCGACCAGTTGCTGCGGATTTCTCTGTTCATGTATGTCTTATCTATTTCCAAAACTCCTGCTTGGCTGACAAGTTGTTGCACTAGTTTGAATCTTATAGGAGGTTGGAATATGAGGTGGCCGTCGAACACCTCTATCGTGAAATTCGTGACCTGGAAGGGTCTCATGATAGACCTGCAATCAAAGTTGATACGAGCTTCTTGGACTTCGGCAAGATCAGGTACTTGAGAACAAATCAGGCCATTCAGTATTGACAACGGTATATAGATTTGACAGTCGTCAAACTAGGAACATCATTATTGAGAACGTGGGCAAGGTAAACAAAATTCGTGTTTTCCCTCTCATTTCTCAAGCGTTCAAGACTAGATTCCTTGTGCATGGAGATTTGTTCCGATTCAACCAGATGCACCAACTCGTGAGTTAGGGCAGTATAGCACTTCGATCTTCGACTGACATACTAAAACAGATCCAGGCTGGCTCACAGTAGAACCGGAGGCAGTGAGATTGACATATTCTATTGTTTCGATTAGACCCGCGCCAATGATTGATCAGGATTTGTTTCTCCCAGGAGAAAGAAGGGAGATTTCTGTGACACTCCACATAGGAAGGCGCTTTTCCCCGTTGTTCAATCTTTGTCCTCGCGATACGAAGAGAACCCTTATACTCCATACTATCCTTGGGAGGGATCATTTTATTGACATCTCTGGGGAGTATTGTGCGTGATCAATTACCATGCTGCGCACACAGACTTACTACAATCTAGTACCTTCATGTTTCGGAAATAAGCTGGAAACACTGATTCGGCTTCCTGGACCGATACGGACGCTGAAATCGCCGGAAGAACTACTTCCGGAGAATCACTCGTTGAGTGCTCCGGGAGAAGTAATGCGTCTAGTAAACTGGCTCATGAGCAACAACGAACAGCCGAAGGGTCTTTTTGTACAGCTTCCTGATGAAGGGATGGTCACAGCGATTCGTGAAGTGTGTATGATTCATGATCATTTATCCAGTATAAGGGTTAAGGACACTCACTCCTCATGTTTCCAGTGCCTTGATACCGGTGACGAGTTCCCCTGGCCTCTCAAGGAAGTCGAAAATGATGCAAGAGTCTCGCATGCGTTCGCACATGCTCTTCTTCGACTTCTAGATTCCTTGATTGAGCCTATCATACCTCCAATACTACATGGCCGCTGCATCCAGATGACCAGTCATGACGATGCATTCGAGGTCCGTGGTGTCAGTTTGTTCTATTTGTGATTTACTGACTTCCAATACTCAGCTCTTTGATGCCCTTCGACCGGCTGCAGTAAATGTGACCAAGGCTTATTTATTGACTTATGGTTTTACCTGACACGATCTGTATCACCAGGTGTGGATTACTATCACTGCATTCTTACATTTCGTGTGTCAGTCCTCCAAGGCGCTTGATTACACAGAAAGGATTGGTGTGTTCGATCCAGCGCTCCTCTAAACGAGCACTCACTCACTGTTGGATTCCTTTTATAGCTGACATCTTCACCGCTATCCTTATGCGGGACGACCCTGAAATATCAGCACCTCCAATCTCACTTATTGCGAAACGGAAGTTCTTCCTCCAATTCATCACATAAGGATGTTTTGATGGGGATATGCGGGAATGTTACATCGTACTTAAAACTATTTCTTGAATCTACGAAAAGAGTTTCTTGTACACCTTCTTCTCTTTTTCTCTAAGCTCTGCCTTACGTTGCCTCACCTTTTTAAGTTCCCCTGAGATAAGTACGTCTTCAGGGACGAGTTTGTTCGCTTCAACCAAGTCCTTCTCTTGGTCCTCTTCACTTTTCATAATGCCATGAGCCAACGCACGACGATACAATGCCTTGGCTAATTATAAAGGTGATTAGCGAGAAAGTCACCACATGTTTAAAATGCGTGACTAACCTTTGTCCGCGGAGCTCAGTCCGAAGTTGTCCAAAGCACGAGTGGTGTTCGCAATGGCAATCATTGCATTACTGGATGAAGGAGGAACTGAACGGATCGCGGCCAAAGCAGAGTTTAGTAGAAGAGCTATAAGCAACGTCAAGTAGGCTTGCTTCAGATTTGAATCTTCAGGAATCTCTCGGAACGTGTCGAGGTATCGAATTGATTCTAGCCGAATTAGTGAACAAACGTGATTCAAGGTGGGCAACGATTCAGATCAATACGCACTTTGATATTTCTCGAGTGCTTGGTGGATGTTGCCTTCTTTGTAAAGCTTATTACCAACCTCCCGAACAACCGTAGAGATCCCGATAACGTTTTCGGGTTTACTCAAGTCACGGTCTTCGTCGTCCGGATAGTCCTCGTAAGGGTCCTCTTCTTCTACTGCCGCACCTTGTTCTGCAAGAGAGGAATCGCCAGGGGATAGCTCACCACAGTCGGTGATTAGTACGGTAGCCTGAGGAACGTCGCCACTGGAAGTAGGATTATTCTCAATCTTGCGAACTCAAAAGCTATTCAGTCGTTTTCGACTTGGTCTAAATGAGAGGGTGCATTACCGATTGATTTGCCCTTAATGACCTCTCCAAATACGACGTGCTTCCCATCAAGATGAGGTGTTGGAGCAACAGTGATGAAGAATTGCGAACCGTTGGTGTTAGGGCCGGCATTCGCCTAAAGATGAGATGTGAATAATGTCTACAAAGCCACGGTTGGGGCTGATACCATTGAGAGCAAGAATGGTTTCGTATGCTTCACCGGGAAAGCCTCATCTTCGAATTTTTCTCCGTATATTGATTCACCACCAGTACCTGATATCAAATCACTATTAGTGCCTACTCAGAGATCTTGAACTCAAAAAAAACATGCCATTCCCCGCGGTAAAGTCGCCGCCCTGACACATGAATCTGTGTAACAACGATAATTAGGTTGGGACGTTCACTTAAGCGACTCGAACTCAATACCCTTTAATCACTCGGTGGAAACCTGATCCCTTATAGTGTAGGGGCTTTCCCAACTTGCCTATGCCCTTTTCACCAGTACATAATGCGCCTATTGCTCGAATTAACTTCAAGATTGCAGGCATGGTTAGGATCTTACTCACGGAAATTCTCTGTTGTTTTGGGTACAAGATCATTATACAGAGAGAACGCAATGCGACCTGCGGGTTTTTCTCCGATACTGATATCGAAATATGTGATTGGTCTTTGCGAGGTCATAGCCGAAGTGAAGATCGCTCAATGTTAAACGTTTGTCAATGGTTCACCAACCGTCAGTTATATTCTAGAAGATGATTTATTACGTAACCCATCAAGTAGAAAGTGCTGGAAGATTACTCCATCGGTGCCGTTAAACAGGCTCCTGCCATGAAATGAGTTCATGTACATGTACGATATGTGAACAGACCAGCCTGGTGAAATTAAATCATGAGTCTGTTTCCTTCGGATCCACATTCCAGTAACTTCCCTTAGCTAGGAACACGTATTTGTTACGTAAGCAGAGGTTTGTACTGCATAAGAAATTTCATTGCCAAAAATACATTGCATATGTAAGCCCAATTTTAAATGGAGTCACATGACATGATAAACATCCTCGGGTGGTTCACAATTTTGCGCCCTTGCTAGTGGGCCAATAATCATCTGGCTTTACCCTATGATGTACAACTTGAATACGGAGCCCATTTTTGACTCCAGGACTTGAGCATATGGGTCCTCCTTTCCTTTATGATATCTCAAGGTGGCTTTGACTAGCCAGAAGCATACTAGGTGAGTAATGATGACTACATCGTTGCATTATCGACTGTCATTCTACTGCATAGGTTTGTGCTTTCAACTCAGAACGTCACCCAACGAACCTGATTTTTGAGGTTGACATGACCCGAACCACGTGGAGTGCGCGGTCCTGGTGTCCTCTATCTTGGTCGTTATCAGTTCCGAATTATTTTGCCACACGCTAGAACTGCTGAGTGACATGCTTTCAGGACCTATATCATTGAATTATTTGCTTCGAGAGGCTAGACATGTGCGTCGATATAGTCACATTACTCTGAAGGTGTCGAGCACTATCAACACGACTCTTGCATGCACGGCACTTAAACACGATTGTTCTTTTTTTGTATCAATCGCGCCTCGATTCTCACGACAGAACCGTGGCGAATGTTTTGCCGAAAGATAATTCCATAAACTTTATCTGGATCTGATGGTGGTGTTGTCATGACTTCACATCCGAACCCTGGGTCTACAGCCAAGATAACTCCACCTCTGGTGAAATGCCTGGGAAGACAAGAAGAGATGCCCACCTGCATGAACATTTGTTTTTCGATCAAATTTTACTTAATATCAGCTATACTGTCATAATTCACAATAACTTTCTCACAGGAGACGATCATGAAGTGGAAGTTACGATGCAACTGTGGCACTAATGTGCTGAGAGCAACCGGTGCGCACGGAAATTAACGTATCGAAGTACGGGATTCTCGCCACGGAAAGAATCGCCTTATCTTGATATCCGATCTTGGATTTGGAAGTCATTTGGTTAGGTACCAAGTGTTAGCGGCCTGTGGGTCCTGGGCGGTGTTCCGAGGACTTAAGGGTCTTCGAGATCTGATCTTACCATGACGGTAGTTGATAGTCTGGTGGAATATAAGCCCTCGCATATCTTTCACTCATCTTTCACTCCCTACTACTCTTTCTCGCCCAAAGCTCCATTTCCTGAGTGGCCAATACGCAATGGCTGGATCTCTCAGTATCCTTGACGTTGGTCTCGGGGTCCTTGGTTTTCTTATGGTCCGACAGCTTTTCCGTTCAAGTTCTAGTGTCCCTCTGCCTCCAGGCCCTATGCAATGGCCTCTACTTGGAAACCTGCTGGCTATGCCATCCTCCAAGGAATGGCTTACATTCGCAAACTGGGGTGAAAAGTGGGGTAGGAATCCGATTTCATCAGATTATTTCCCAGCTCTCTAAGCAAACTCAGGTGATATGGTGTCCATCTCAATCTTTGGTCAGCGGATGATAATCGTGAACTCGGCTGAGGTTGCAACGGAATTACTAGAGAAAAAAGGTTCTATCTATTCTGACAGGCCTGTCATGGAGATGGGGGGAGAAATGGTTGGCTGGAAGAACACTCTTGTACTAGTTCCATATGGAGATCGTTTTCGGAGCTATCGGAAATTATTCCATAAATTGATTGGAAACCCTGCCTCAATGTCTCAATTTCATCCTACCGAGGAAGTTGAAACTCACAAGTTTCTGAAGCACCTACTCTCCACACCCCAAGATCTAGCCAAGCACGTCCGCAAGTATGTGATGTTCTTTCTTGACGAGGCGCATCATCTTGACAGACCTAAAGGACCGCCAGCGCCATCATCCTCCGCATTTCTCATGGCTATGAAGTCCAACAGATAGAAGACCCTTTCGTCACCCTTGCTGATGTGGCTACAGATCAATTTTCGTTAGCCACTGCCCCAGGTGGCTTTGTGGTTAACTTGATTCCTCTACGTGAGCTTGATGCACAGTTTTGTGGAGCAGCCTGTGATCTTGGTGTTGAATTCAGTGCGACAACTTCCAGACTGGTTTCCTGGAACTGGTTTCAAGAGGACGGCGCGAGAATGGGCTAATACATTGAACGAGGTGGTGGAAGCCCCGTATGAATATGTGAAGGACCAGATGGTAAGTTCGATGAACCACTTGTGGGCCGCCGTTGTTGATTCATCATAGGCTGTAGGAACTGCACCACCATCTTTCACAGCAAATCTTCTGTCGGAACCTGATTTGAACCCCGAGAAGGAATTCGACATAAAATGGTCTGCTGCTTCCCTTTATTCCGGAGGTGCCGACACTGTGAGGGTTCCTTTTCTGAATCTGTCACTTTTCCAGACGGTGGCCAGGCTCGCTGATGCTAACCTTCGATATGCCAGACTGTCTCTGCGATTTATGCTTTCTTCAAAGCAATGGCACTATATCCTGAAGTAGCTGCTGTAGCTCAGGCCGAGATTGACTCAGCAATAGGACCAGATAGACTTCCAACTTATGCTGATAGAGACGATTTGCCTTACGTGAACGCCCTGGTACTAGAGGTTATGCGATGGCATTCTGTAGTACCAACGGGTAAGTTATATCTCTCCAACCTTTCCCAGTTAATGGTGTTGATTCCATCCACGGACAGGTGTTCCCCATGTCGCCATAAAAGATGATATTCATAATGGATACTTCATCCCAAAGGGCTCTTTAATAATTGCGAATCTTTGGTTTGTTCGCCTGTATTGGCCCCTCCAAGCACTAAAGAATTGATTCGATTACTCTTTCCAGGAAAATGCAACATGACCCAAAAATCTACTCGGATCCAATGGTCTTCCGTCCGAGCAGGTTCCTTGGCTCGAACCCAGAACCAGACCCCCGGCAAATATGTTTTGGTTTTGGAAGAAGGCAAGTCCTTGTCGGCACCTCTTCTGCTCTCTCGTTATTAACTTCGAATCCAGGACCTGTCCAGGTGTGCTTTAGCATGTTATCTCAAATGACCCTGCATCCGACAGTTGGTTCTGCACCTAGGCCGTGTGATGGCGGATGCTTCTGTCTTTATCTCATGCGCTATGACCCTTGCCGTCTTCAATATATCCAAGTACGTGGAAGATGGGCGTGTCATCGAGCCTATTGTAGATCAAACAACTGGTATAATAAGGTATGGTGCCGATTATGTTTTCAAGTTCATCCGGGAGTAATCATCGATTACACTCGTTAGCCACCCAACGAGTTTCCAATGTACTATCAAACCGCGATCTGAAAAGGCAGTTTCTTTAATCAAAGCTGGGGCGTGAGGTCTAACACCGATCTACGTACATCCCGTGGCCATGAAGGCTTCTATTTATGCTACTCATTCATCCATGATCTCTGTAGCGTTTCAGCATAGCTTGTCTGTCTTCGGATCTTTCGCTAGATATAGGCAGGCCTGTAGTCAAACTATTCCCATGTATGCATAGCTGCACTACTGTCCTGCGTCGGCATTGGGAGGGTTGTGCTACGTTCGTCCCTCTGCAACGATGCGTGCTCTTACCATCGTATCCTTGTTAATAATACGAGCTTATTTTGAGATCCCTTATAAAATGTTCATGTATCTGAGGCGTCGGGTACATAAACAACGCCGTGATTCTTACGACGTCTATGACCAAAGAATAAGAATTGATCAAACATTCCCCTTGGAGATAAATTCATATCAAGTAGCTCGGATGCTAGGTGATATACGTTGGAGCATGTATGTACATGGTGCCACTAGTTCCGTTCCGACCACAAGAGCGCATTTGAGGTGTTTTGGGCGTCGTCTCACGAGATAGGACCAAACTACTTAGACTGATCGGAGAATAGGGTAGTAGTAACAACAACGCATGCCGAGTGAAGAGGGATTTGTTGATGCATGTAGAAGCTGACTGGTTACAGTTCCAGTATCTATTTTTTGCACTCATCTTGGGTGAAATTCAATTACCCGCGTAGGAGTATGGTAGTACAGACTCATCAGAATTTTTGAGTTGCCAATTACTTAGGAGAGCAACAGAAGGAGACCTAAGGCAACCCATTTGCGACTTGGCAGTCTAGAGGGAAGCTCAACTTAGCCTTGGGTTACCACTATCTTTATCGACCATCCCAATATCCCAATACAGACGAAGTCATTAATCGTATAGAGGAACAGGCAAAATGGAAAGATTAAGACTAAATAATTGGAACAAGAGAAGTACTGTCGATTCTCATCTTGATCAAGTCATATATAGAACCAAATGAGGATTGTACTTATGTTGGTTTCCTGGATTTTGGATTTATGAGTTCACTTGGTGTTGAAGCAACCACACGACGAGTAAGGACCATTTGACCTCGATAAGCTAACAAGGCAAAAATAGATACGAACAAAATACTAATTATATACCTACTTGGAACAATCAAAACTGAAACCGATAAGAAATATGGTACGTGCATCATTGGCTCGCACGATCGCCGGATTCCAATGCTTAAGTACAGGGTTAGTGAGAGCAGCAAGAAATCAGGAGACTTGAGACCAAATATGGAAAGTTACAGACAAGGGATGAAGAAAATTGTTTTTCTATTATTAATACTGCTGTATTGAGTATTTTTTGCCGAATATGGCAATTTGAAAATCAGTATGCATGGCACCAGTGTCGCTAGTGATTATGATATAAATCAAAAAATGATAATATGTGTATTCAAATTTTATTACACATGCAGTATTTAAAATTTGACACAGTGTGTAGCATTTGAATTTTGATATACTAGGCTCTTGATGGTGATTAAGTAAGGTACAGGGGCTTCAGGAACGACTGAGGGATCGCCGGAGTAGTGCTGGAGTAGTATAGTATAGTATAGGTGAGATGACAGAATAAAATTATATAATAGGAACTTGCATGACTAGTAGTGTGAGAAAATGGTAATCAGAGACGAACCAGAACCGAACAGGAAAAGATAGAAGATAAAAATAGAAAAACAGCTCGGGGCCTCTTTTGTATTAAGAAGTGCTCTAATTCCTCGCTCATAGTCACGTGAAAGACTCCCTAGCGATTCTGGAGATCAATGTTCGATCCGATGAATCAGAGGTCGGTGGCGTTAAGTTGAACTGTAAATTTCCATTCTAATCCAGTAATGCATTCTTGCTAGAACAATAACAAGGCCTTTCAAATTGTGGCTGAAACACTTGAAAAACCGGTTGAACATTGTTATTAAACCCAAGTCCCCCCAAAAAGTCAAATTGTCTCATAAATATCCAAAGACAGAGAATGTTTCAAATTTGTTGTGGGTCCACTAAGAACCCGGAACCCTTCCCAAGTCCTTACAGACTGAACTCTACCGGAGGTGTAATCATGATGGTTTACTGATGGACTTACGACCGACTCCAGTGCTAAAAACTCAGCTCCATCGAGTCTAGAAGTATTATTGTTACACTGGAACCAGGAAGTAAAAGGCCTGAGGCGATTAAGACCATTGTCCAAACCTCCCAATACACAATAATGGACAGAGGATGATTTTTTCTTACAATTTAGGAATATCATGTATCAAGAAGGAGAAATGAATCCTTGAGAACACAATAGATGCAAGATGCATTCAGAGAAGTCTCTATGTTCTCTAACTTCCATTCTGACACGGAGACCCGTATCTTCCGTTTAGGCGGCGGTGAAATACCAGAAGTCCGGCTGAATAATATTTCATCTCGAAAACCAAAAAAGGTCAGCGACACACGAGGCAAATTCGTTAAAAGGGGATATGATTTTTCATTCACCTGGATGAAACAAGTTTCCGTCGGTTAAGCATATTATCCTCAAATACAATTTGTCGTTGAGGATGAGTGAAACTGCCCACGGGGTTTGTGAACTGGACGAAAGAGAAGGAGGTACTTTTATGAGAAGCTCGCCGAAGATAGACCCTTCGATCACCCTTCAATTTCAATCAGGCATGAGATTATCTTCAACAAGCTTGGGAAAGATGTCACTGTCAAATTATAATTCCCGAGTCCGCAGTCACCTTGTCAGTCGGTCGGCAAAGCTCACGCGAAACGGTAGACCGAAGTAAAAGATAGCTGGCTGGTCTTGTGTGATAATGAGCCGCGATCAGTGTCAATGGAAGTGCCCTCTGTACATCTCCCGCTCTCGTCACGTAGACCCCAAAAAAACACTATCAAGTCAAATCGATGGAAATACAGCCCGCTTGCTCCATCATTGGGACCAATCCAAGGGACACAGCCCAGAAGAATTGACAGATAGACTGGGATTCGTTGAATGATGCGCTGAATTGCATCGCAAAATGATCATCTAGAAGTTCTCTGTAGCTACTCAACCGGTGCGAATATTTCGAAAGCACGGCACGCTAGTTGGAAGGCCTTAAGGGTTGACGTAGTTGTAATTTAACGTAGGAGATCCGACAACGATTGTGGAAACAAACAAAAAACAGGATGTAGCGTCGGCAGCGAAAGGCAGGACATGTTGAGTTCTTAGAATTTCTAGTCCATACCGG
>Ga0157363_1001984_pt1 | contig 17667 bp, 5 predicted proteins | sample AttsexASBM1_FD_111477 | JGI IMG/M metagenome (GOLD analysis project Ga0157363, IMG submission 111477) | Fungus gardens microbial communities from leaf cutter ant in Ribeirão Preto, State of São Paulo, Brazil - Atta sexdens ASBM1 | ecosystem: Host-associated > Fungi > Mycelium > Unclassified ... | reverse complement strand
CCTCCCGCAAATGACGAGAATTTGGCTCGTAAACTGACATTTTCAATCGAGAATAATTTTATGATACAGACACAAATCGACTAATGTTTCTATGGGGTTATGTTGACAGATGCCCAAGTTTATATGACGTCTATGATCTATTTATTTCGACCACCACTTACCGCTAAAGCCATCTATAGGAAAACGGCGGAAGCAAAGTTGTACACCTAATATATTGTAAAATAATAAATTTTGCTTTGTCTAATTATAATTTAATTGTTGATAAGTACCTAAGTACTATTTATTAATTTATTAATTTGTTTGAAAATTATACAAGCGTTAAAGAATTGTTTGTAATTTATGTTTTAATATTAAATAGCAAAGTTTGGAGCGATATATAATATTGTATATTCATATCTTTTACATTCCAAAGACAAATAATAAAAGTAATTTTTATTACATTACCGTGAATAATTCCATGTTCGTCACCGGTTTCCTGTTGAACACGATCGATATGTCCTGGATATCGTCCTGCTTCATATTGGAAACTATACGGCTTTGCAGGTGTCGTTGTCGAATACTCCGAAACATACGAAACGTCAGCCAAGCAAATGTTAATGAAAGCGATTGCTAACTACAATTTAATATAGAATAATAATTTGTTAAATGATTTAATTCGATCTTAATAGTTTAAGTTTTTTGAAATGCAGCCAATGTGAGACTAATCTATAAGAAATTTTATTTTTAAAATAAGAAAACTATTGAAATTTTTATTTATTTTGAATTCTATAATACATTTATTCTAGAACATACACTTTCCGAAAAATTCTGAAACACATATCATTGATCTGAAAGACTTTGAAATTTTGATAGGTAACTTTGATTGAAATTAATGTTTTTAGATAATATACGAGGGTAAATCAATAACATCTTAGAAAATCTATCAGAGGACATTCGCAGTGTCATGTCACATTTTGACAAGTAGCATTTTACAGCTGATTAAATTTTTGAGCGGAATTCATCGCGTGGTTTCATTTTTGTAGACGATTAAAGCGAACAACTTTTGTATTTTTTGCAAAAAAACGAGTTTCGTGCAATGATCAAACATCTACGTATGAAAGATTTCATGCCGAAAGAAATTAAAGCCGAGTTGGATAATGTTCATAGCACATCTGCACCAATGTTTGCGACTGTATACAATTGGGAGAATGAATTTAAATGTGGTACATCCACTTGTGATGCATCTCGTTCGGGACGTTCAATTGAGGCTGCTATGCCAAAAATCATCAATAAAGTCCACGATATTGTTTTGACGAAAGTCGCGAGCTTGTTGAGACTACAAGCATATCACATGGCACAATGATTTCAATTTTTCACGAACAATTGGGTATGAAAAAGCTATCGGCAAGATGGGTGCCGCGTTTTTTCACTATGGATCATAAGCGCAACCGTGTGACGATTTTAAAACAATGTTTGGAGATGTAATTTCAACGTAATCCAGATAAATTTCTGCGTCGATTCATTACTGTGGACGAAACATGGATCATTACTTCACACCTGAGACGAAGGAATAGTCAAAACAATGGACTTCACCGGATGAACCAGCTTCGAAGAAGGCGAAAATCGTAAAGTCAGCCGGAAAGATGACCATAATTTTTTGGGATGCACGCGGTATAATTTATATCGATTACCTTCCTTTCGAAGCAAATAATCAATGGCGATTACTATGCAGCCTTATTGGACTGTTTCAACAACATTTTAAAGAAAAAAACGTTCCTATTGGGCGAAGAAGAAAGTGCTCTTTCATCTAGATAATGCACGGGTTTACATTAATTCTTATTTTAGCGAAAAATATTACCTCAGCTGGGAGTATCTAGACCGTTTAAGGCTTTAATTTCTATAATTTGTGTTATCACACCTATAAATTATATTGTTTATTTACGTCGTTTAAAGAGACGTTGTTCCTTCATATTCTTCCAATTGAGGAAAGAATATTACTAAGGCTGATAATTTAAAGGCTTAGGACGCTCGCACGGAATAAAAGAGATCCGGATTTGACTTCCTTGAGGTAATATTTTTCATAATAAGAATTAATTATTTACAGATTTTAATATGTCATTCAATATTATTAAGATCGTTTCGAAAATGCGAATAAGTAGCAAAAATTTGTTAAATTGCTAAAAAATTTGTTCAATTTAACTTGTGATATTATTTCGGTAATCTAGTAGAATTATTGTTTCAAAACCAAAAAAAATCATTTCGGCGCGCGTTTCTAGGGACATAGTACATATAAATTCACATAAGAATCATACAAGATCCAGCTAGACCGCTTAAAATTTTAATTTTTATAGTTTGAAATATTTTTAAACTTTTTTTTAATATAAAACACTGAGAAATATACCTGCATAGATTGTAATGCCAAAAAGTTTTATATCAAATTAATATATGAAATAAACATAAATTAATGATAATATGGCTCAATAAGAATAAAATTTAAAGTAAAATAGATGGGCTAGGAGCCAATGAAATATATTTACATATAAGTATTACGTGACGATATTTTCTCAAGTAAATCTTTTCCAAATTAATAACATAAAATTAGCAATTTATGACTCTATATTTATTTAACATTAACAATTTATAACTAGATTTGAAATTAAAAAAAGCAATACAAAAAAACACTCAAACGATAATCAAGCTTAATAGCAACTCATGTCGGAAGATAATGATGGTGCACGGGCAAACACCATAATATTGATTTTAGATTTGATTTCGTGTGGATAAGAATTTTCCCTCACCTTCTTTTTACGTAGCATTCCTAAGTAAGAAGTGATAAGAAATCCGCGCGGAGAATTGTTATCATTAAATTATAAAAGGAGTGAATTAATCATGGTAGATCTTTTTAACCGGAAGGAACAACCTAATTAGTTGTGAGAAATTCACTGCTTCGGATCAATTTTGCGTCCCTGACAAAAAAAATATAAGATTGTGGAAATCAACTCATTAAAGGAATTAATTTAGATTTTTGATTGGTTGATTTGATCTTTTGATTCTTATTAGCTATTTTCAAATTAAAGATTAATCTTAAGTCGAACTTATTGATTTGAAAAATTGCTAACAAAGAGAGTAGCAACAGATTTGATAATTAACTATCGCTGAGGAGTGCGGCGATAGTTTAAACATCTTTTCAAGAAGTATTGGTTTGTGGAAATTGTTAATTTAATCAGTTTTGAATGTCTAAAAGGCAAGACGGCGTGTCCAGATTAAAATGATCAAATTTCTAATCAAACAAAATTTATTTTTAAACATTGATCTTTTCCCGCTTTATCAAAAATTTCATCAATTCAAAATTCAATAGAAATCCATTCAGATATTTCCAAAATAACTTTATTAATAACAAAAGTAATAAAGCTGCTTGAAATAAGGATAAACCTATTTTAAATTATAGATTAATTAAAATTTATTGCCAAATTAATTATCTCAATTTTAAAATAATTAAAACAAGTGATTCTCGTTATTTAAAATATAAAATTCGGGCTTATTTGGCTAAATCATGCAAGCTTGTCCAATCTCGGAAAGTACTTAAATGATTCAGAAACGGACACTAATTTTTTAAGTTAAAGCAGTTCTTAACATAAGAATATATATAAAAAATATATATATATAGAGGAAGCCTGGACAAAATAGATGCCCTGAATAAAGCGAATATTTTTTATTTTCGCTTATCTATCTGAGATTGCGCTATGAATCTCTAGCATTTGGATAGCCAGCGACGTTATGAAAATACGAAACGACATATGATTGCGTTTTTGTTTAATAGAGACATATAGAAAATTGAGTGTTTCCTTGCGATTTTTCCTTAGATACGTAATTATTATATATAATTGTTCTTTAATCAGTGTGAATGATTTTTTTATAAAAATTCTGCGTCTTTAAACGTGTATTCAAGGTTAAAATTTTTCACTTGGTGCTTCAACTTATTCTAATCTTTCCAAATTCGCGCCAGGTAGATCCTTTGGGCAAAGTGGGTGAGGGCAAAGCAAATGATCCTCTTTACTTTCGGTACATGATTACAATACTGGGAATACGGAAGAACAAACGACCTTTCGAGTGTATGAAAGACACATGTTTACATCTCATTTTTGTTTATTTTTTGGTCAGTATGATGATTTGTTTATGACTGATCCAGTGTAGTCATTGTATCAAATAAGCCCATAAAGGCACTACATATAGAGGCACTACATATAGAAGATTCGATAACTACTTTTGTGACGATTGCCAAGATTGATTCTAATTTTTTAAATTTCATTTGCATTGCTCGAGTGATCCATTCACTTTCCCCAGGGGTATCGGACAAAACGAATAGTTTCCCTTTTTTATATTTTAATTAAAATAATACATTAATATTCAAGTTTTTTAATTTTTTGAATTTTAAAATTAAGTTCTTTAAGAGATTTAAGAGAATAAAAATGGTTTCTGACCTGAATTTTAATTGTGTCATTTTTTTCTTCTCAATCTTAACGTCCGCGCTGCCCGGGCTTCCCCTAAGTATCCGACACAATAAACTATATAAACAATCTAAACAGAGACATTTCGAAACCGATCGGATCAATGTTATCTTATTATAATCTTTAAATTAATCCGTTAAACCATAAATATGAAATCCAATAACATAATAATAAAATAACTAAATATGAATTACTTTCTTGGTCCATAAATTTGATAATTCAGAGTAGTCAGGCGTTGTAAATGATGGTCTTAATAATTAACTTGATATATCTATACTTATGTTGGTTGTCATATATAAAATGTATTGCCTTATGTGCTCTTTGTTCTATTGAAATAATGAAATTAATGTCATAAATATGTTGTACATTACTAGAAATGAATTACGAATATATCCATACAAATTATAATTTGTTCCTTAATTAACATATTAGGTGTGGGAAAAAGTTCGTGGCGTTTTTTTAATGTCATCTAACGGGAAAAACGCCACAAACTTTTTCCCATACCTAATATTTATGTGTATGTATAATTACCTTGTGTGTGAGTAAAAATTGCATTCTAAGCTTTATCAGTCAAACGGTGTATATTAAACAATAACCGCAATAACAAATTATGACCAATGTAAACAATTTATCAAGCAATTTTGCGATAGAACTTTATATTAGGTGTAGTAAAAAGAAATCCATTATTTTTCCATTCAATTTCATGCAAAAATAATGGATTTCTTTTTACTACACCTAATATCAATACAAAACTTACTCTTTTAAGAAAAAATAGAAAAAGACGCTATATAAGAGCCCATATTTTTGCTAGCATAATTCTCACCAGTTATTCCAATGTCTGTCTTTTAATTTATATTATTTCCGAATTACTCCGAATTATATTTGCGAGGATTTGCGTTATAAAATACGTGAATCTGGAAATTCCGTATGTTTCACAAGAAGTCACTTTACTTCTTGTAATAAGGAATTCTAGACGTGACCGAAAATAGTTCATTTCAAGCGATTTAATATTGATAATTTAATTTCAATTTCTTAGACCTCAATTTATTTTGTTAACTCGTACCATAAGCGATTGGAAAGTTGTTTTACCATCTTTTTCGTCTAGCGATTACTGTTTTAATTCTATGTTTTTCTATGTTCTTCTTTCTTTAACATCTTGATATTTCTATGTACTAATAGTCAAATCTTGACCGAAACGTCTACATTATATGTGTTATATCCAAGCTCCGCATGTATGGAGCTGAGGGGAAACGCAACGGAAACCGAATTAGACCGATTTAGTCGTGTTCAGGCTCCGGACCACAAAGGAGCCGTGGAGAAGGACCGACGCAAATCGGAAGGCACTTCGCTTCGTCCTGTGGGTCCTAACCGGGAGTCTAACGGAGGACGAAGTGGAAACCTCAACTCATGTTTCTAAACGGACACACGAGTCGGATGTATCTTTTAAATTTAAAGGATCCAAACTGTCAATGTGCCAGGAGGGCATACTTTAACGCCAGATGTGCCTGTATATCCGTATGTCCTGGTTTTCGGTTATGAAATTTAAGTGACCAGGGAGAGAGCGAAGTGCAACCGCGAGAGAGCTTACAATAAAGGAGAGTTTTTCAAATTAACAAACAAGGATTTAGTTTAATATAATAAAAGTAATATAATAAAAGAAATATTTAATAAAAAGAAATATTTAATATATTTTTCTTAAGTGTAAAGATACAAGTCTTCGATTCTGATGTATATGGTCATTTATGTATGTGCGCGCGCGCGTGTGTGTGTATGTGTGTGTGTGTGTGTGTGTGTGTATGTATGTGTGTGGAAAGAGCGTTGTGCGTGATACGGATTACTTTGAGTGTGGAAAGTTTGGAAGGAGGAGGAGAAAATTAAAGTTGTGTAAGCTCATGATTGGAAAGAAAGAGGATCGATGGGAATGAAGGATGATATGGGAAATAAGCAAGTGATGCTGATTATCACTCGGTTAGTGGAAGGAATAAAGTAAAATATGTATTCCAACAACTGATGGGCGTTATGGAAGAAGAGCGGAAGAGTAAGGTTGAACAGGAGGAACTAAGGGGATAGTATGAGACGGGAAATTCCTGAATCGGATGCGAAACAGGGGGAGAACGGAAAGAGATCATGGAAGAAATCTGGGGACAAATCAGAGACAGGGGAGTAAGAAATTTCTAATAGCGATGATAGAATCGAGGCTGGACAACCGGAATCTGTTCTTGGGCCTATGCCTGAATTAACGGAAATTGTTCTCTAGAGTTTTACGCGGAGTTAGAACGAATACGGGCGATTAGCATTGTTAGTTCTCGTTAGGTGACGAGGGACGGAAGATCTGCATGAACGCACTAAAAATTTGGTCGTCTTTAAAGAGGAACCACACAAAAAGAGAAAAGTCCCAGTATACTGCAGCGAAATCAAAACTTATTACTTGGCGATAACAATGAATAAGAGAGACCATCAGAGAGGGTGCCATCGATGTGTGAGATGCTGGGGCGTCAGGTCCGCTTCGTCAAATTTCCCGAGCAGTGCCGTTAGCTTTTAGTTGATAATATGATTTTACACTGACTTTACTAGAGAAAAAGGGCTTCGAGAATTGGATGAAGCCCTTCAAACTTCAAAGCCTTTTTCAAACTTTCCCGATAGCTATAGCTTCCCCAAACTCAGAGAGAAAATCCTCATCCTGAGGGCCACGGATTCACGGTTTTTATACTAATTGCTCCTGATTATTCCAATTTGGATTGGTGGAATAGGTTTAGTTAACTAGTAATTTTTCTTTGCTCTCGGATTAGTCAAGATCTTGGAGGAGGAAAGGACCGGAGTCTGTAGTGTAGAAAAGTGTTCTCCTAAATTTTTTTACCTTAAAATTTATGGGAAAACGCTCGTGCAGTGCGTCAAGAAAGCGCACGTGCAGCGTCGGCACGAGATCACCCAGAATCTATCTCTGAGCGTCGCTTCTTAGATTTTGTGAGAATCGTTCGACTTGATTGTTAAAAGGTATCTTGGCGCCGGTCTTACGTTTCCAATGATATTTATTATTATTTTAGCCGCAGTGTCCGAGGGGCATAAACTTGATGTCCTTTTGATCCCGTCGCTCGTGCACATGCACCGATTTTTAGTCTATCTCGGAATGATATTTACGAGGAGATGCTGAATTTTTCGTTTTAATTTTTAGTATGGGAAAAGAAAATATGATTTACTATTAACTTTAAATATATTGACTTTCATTTAAATCATCTAGCATCGTGGCTGTATGTTCCTTTTTATTTATATTTTGTATCATTAAGCCACCTTCAAAAACTTTAATTTTATTTCTAGAAGATATAAAAAAGATGTTTAAAAAGATTTTGTTAAAGATTTCGTTGTATAACTTCGAAAAGTTATCTATAGATTCTTAAAGATCTCTTAAAAAATGTCTTTAAAATATTTATAATAGACATATTAATGGTATCTAAATGATCTCTCTTGAAAGGTATCTATTAGATATGTATCTAGATATCTTTTAGAAATAATTTAAAAGACATCTTATATTTGATGACAGTTTGATATTTTCAGTTTTGCGACAGACGTACACATCGCCGTATTAAATTACATATTACGCGATTATAAAGGTTGCTTCGAGTCACATGCGTTTTGTATTAGCATTTGTGCGTTCCGGAATTCTGAGTTCGGTTTCGCTTCTCGATCTTCTTCCATTGAGGCGACACATACGACACGAGAGAAGAGAAGGACGCATTTTAAAATTATAATCACAGGTAATTCTTTTTTATTTTTAATTACTACTGTGTCATCGTTACAAAAAAAAAATTTCCTATCATAATATCTATCTTATTTTGACATTCAACACCTCTTAAATATACGATTTATTGCAGTTTTACAACTAATCTTAAATTAGCTCAATCGCTATAGTAATAATTTATACTTACATTTAAATATTGCACGGATTTTAGAAATATTTATCAATTTAAGTGTATAAGTAAACAAAAATATTTTTGCATATTTTGGAACTATTGTATATTTCGAAAATTTAGTTATTAATTTTATTACATGTATAATTCAGGAATATGTATTAATTTTTATATTTATATCATACTATAAATAAAAAATATAAATGCAGACATGTCGTTTACGTTGCTTTCGATTTTCAATATCAATTTGATGGAAATAGCAACTAGTTAGTCTATACTATAATACGCAAAAACAAGTATTCCACGCGCTTGTGAATTTGCATCCAGTAATTGTAACACGATCGCAAAGTCTCTTAATAGAGACAGCATCGTCACATGCAAGCACATTTAATGAAAATCAGCGAGACTGCGATTGAAGGGTCTCATCCCGCGCAATTTGCTGAACTTTGAAGGCCCTTGTTGGAGATTTCTGATGGGAGAGTCTCCTTCTGTATAAAGACTAAAGTTCAGTAGATTTAAATTTAAGAATAACAATATTATTTTAGATTGAAATTTAAAAATAATATAAATTTATCAAACTAACAAATATCGAGAACATAACGAAAAAAGAATCGGCGCACCCGCTGAGGATGGTCCATCGTTGATATTAGTAAATCGATTAGTAATCGATCGGAGAGAACAAGATAGATATCGCAAAAGAATCGATGAACCAAAAATTCCATGGTGCCGGTAAAAAACAGGGGTCTTGTTCTTTAAAAGAAATTTATACGAAAGTCTAGAGAAATGCTACAGTATATGTTACCTATACTATAATGTTTCCCTGAACTTTCATATACGTTTCTTTTCAAGAATAGAGCCCCAGATATGAAATTGTTTATTCTCAAATGAAATATAAACTCCATTGACATACAAAGATTAATATAAATATTTGATTAATAAATGCAATCAACAATGACAATCGAAATTCTATGTCCAGAAGGATGACATTCGTGACAGATATCCATTTGTGTCCGTATTTGTGTCCATAAAGGAGCCATATTGAAATTTCAATTACAGATTTCGAAAGTAGAGATTTCAAATTTTAAAATACTTTTTGAAAAATCTCGCTACGACCATTTTTAACGAAGTTACACTTTTTGGAATATTTACCTATTTTTGAAGATGGACTAAGTGATCCTTTAATTTTTTTGCATAGTATATTTTATTGATATTATAAAATATCTGATATTTGGCCATTTAATTCTTCTGTCAATACATGATTTTTCATTATAAGTGAAAACGAGAGTCTATATAAAATTCTTATTTATTTTTCCGAAGGAATTTGTAACGTGTAATAAAATTTGCATATAAACATTTATATAATTAACGGTTATAAAGATGTTTTTAATTCGAAATGGAAAAACTCCTGCAGAAGAGTTATTATTTAATATTTTTAAGGTTCAAATTTCAGTATCATATATTGGTTAAAGATATGTTTTTAAAATCAATTGATTTTTCGCAGCGTATCGGGGACAAATTCTAGAAAAAATGTGGACCTTTGTCAGCATTTTTAAAGTTCAAATTTATATAAAAATGCAGAAAGTTTAAAAAAAGTCCAAGAGTTATACAGAAATTCTGAAAAATTGTATAGAAAGTTCCAAAAAAATCAATATTCTTAAATTGCATATTAATAAAAAAAACTACAAAGCATTTACGAATTATCTCATCATTTTTCAGAATTAAATTGTATTGTATTATATATATATATATTCCTCAATGGATATCAATGAAGAATCACAAGCATTAAATCCATACCTACTTTGTTTCTTTAAAATTTCTCTTTTAAAATAGCAAATATTTCTTGCAATTTTGTACTATCTTTAACCGATATACGAAAAATATCGATATTAAAGTAGGATTCGCATTACGTCTAAATTTGCGCTATCAGTTATTTGCTTTACATTAGATTAGTGCATATTAAAAACTGCTAAACATGAAATTAATAAAGTTAAGTATAAAAACAAATTTTAAATGATTAAATAATCCAAGACATTGTCACATTATTTAAAAATATATATATATATATATATATATATATATATATTATTACAGTGTCAAAACTGATTATATTGTATTTCTATATATATATGCTTTATATAAAGCAAGTTTTAATGTACACTAATCCAATGTAGTAGTAATCCAAGTGACCTGACCTAACTTCGATCAATGAGTACTGTCCTTGAAAAAGACAGAACACTGATTGTCATTTCGATTAATGAGTGCTGGCATTTTTCTATTAAGAATAGAGTCCGCATTGGTTGATGTTCTTTATCTAACTTTGATCAATGCATGCTGTTTTCAAAAGAAGATAAGATATTTCCAAATCTATAAAAGACATCTATAAATGTTGCATAAGACATCTTTTAGATCCCTAAAAGATATCTTTTCATAAAAAATAAAAGATATCTGAAGAGATGGCAAGAAATCTTTTAGTATAAACTTTTTAGTAAAACCTTTTAATATAAAATGTATCTTTTTGTCTATGTGGGATTGCAATTGAATTGCTACTTCTGTTAATTATTTATAAATAAATTATTTATAAATAATATTATCTACTAAATTAATTTTATATTAAATCATACACTTTTTTAATCAAATAAATTAATGTATAGTACATAATTATACTAAATAATGCTAAAATACAATGAAAGTATAATTTAAATAATATTATTGCGATCACAATATTATTTAACTCTAAAATAAAAAATAAAAAACAAAAGATACGGTTACTAGGAATAATTATAACAGTGAGAGTGTAAATGTGACATGCATTTGAATGAAAAACAAATTTCGGGATTATTTTTATCAAACACATAAAAAGTTCACACTTTCAATGTGTGAAAAAAATAATCCTAAAATTTATTTTTATTCAAATATTATTGTATGTTTATTATTGTACACATTTCACATTTACCCCCCCCCCCTCTCCCACAGTTAACTCTATCATAATTATCTCCTTAATGTCTCTATACAACAATAAAAAAAAGAAAGTTACATACATCATTAATTAATATTTATATATGTATACAATTTTTATTTTTTTATTCTATTGCAATGCAATGAATTCCGTATTAATAAATATAAAAATAAGATTTTCCATTCAATTTCATATATATGTATAAAATCGCGATTTTTAATGATACAAGAAGAACCATGTGAATTTCTGCATCGATATGTTCCGATTCTAAACAGAAAATTCAAAATTTGAAATAAAAATAGATTTTCTAATTCGTAGTGCGATTTTCTTATTTAGGTATTCTAATCAAAATCTAAGATGTATTTGGGAAAATTTCAATGCAGGTCCGCATAAAATATTTTTTGGGATCAAATTAGAATCTAATTGGATTTCCCAAAAAAATTATGGATTCTAATTGGGAAATTTATTCTGATCAGAAGTGTAATGTTTTGTAAACTAGATTCTAAATAGGAAATCTAACCAGATCTTGAATGGGATATCTAAACAGGTCCTGAGAAATCTAAACAAATCTCATTTGTTCTTTCATTTTTCTAAATTATTCTAAAATATGTTTTTGATTTGTATTTTATGTTAGAATTGAATAAAAATATTGAAACATTTAAATATTTATGTTAAATTATTTAAGTTAAATAAATAGTTAAGAAATTTAAATATGTATTCAAAATGTTTCAAGGTGTGTTCAAATCTTTTTTCTTATGCCGGCTCTCATCCGGATGGATATGTGTAGTCGCATTTCGATGCGCTATTCACAGAAAACTTTCAAGTGAGAAAGCAAAGCCGCCTTGCGTTGCTGTCTTCCGCGCAGGCGGCGGCCATCATTGTTTTTCCTGTTGCTATTCCCAACAGTCATTCTCTGTAAACTTTTTACGAATCTGAGAGTTTTAACGTCATCCAAATGGGTAAATCTTCATACAATTCGAGGAAGAGGAAGAGATCATCGGCCAGTGATCGTCTCACAGCTCTGGAGAAAAAAATGACATGCCTAATCGAGACGTTAGTCTTGTGAAAAAGTTAGTATATCTCGTTCTCCCTCGTCCTACAGATCGGCACCCTTTTCCTATATTGAGCATAAGCTGTATCGTGCATTAGATCGAGACCCGACAAGGTGACGGAAGCATCTTCCATCCGAGCGGTCCATCTCGGACGAGGACTTCCTGGCAGCGCCTGCGAGACAGAAAGGGCCAGAAGATCTACATACTATAGATGTGTACGCCCTCATCGGATCTGCATTTGCGAAACGCAGGCAGGAAGTCGGCACAACCTTTCCGACTAATTGGATAAATTCCTCCTCGCTTTTCAGAATTAATGGATAGTGAAGAGGTACCCACGGTATCGCCATCAATCGAGTCAGGAATAATTCGATATTCCCGTAGTTTCGGGATCAGATGAGAATGCGGATGCTTTAATAAAACAGCTTTTCGGTGTCGACTTTATAAATGTTGAAGCGCAGCCTTGGAACCATATGGCATAATCTCTCACGCAGGGGTCTCGATACCGAACCAAGAGAGACTCTTATGAAAAAATACTCTCTACTGGATATAGTGTCCTTTTTAAAGGCCCCTAGGTTAAACCAAGAATAAGTCAACATTGAAAAATAATTCAATCGTAAAAAGGGATGAGTTAGAGGCCAGGATCAGGTCAACATTGCCTTGATCGCCTTAGGTGAGGCTATTTCAGATTTCCTAGTACTCAGCTTTCATTCCGAGACCCGAGCGGCGTTTCAAAGGTCAATAACAGGATGATTTTAGCTGACTTATTTTATCTGTTTGTCCTTGTCAAGGAGAGTGCAGATCAAGCCAGCGCTCAATCTTTTGATTAAAAGTACGGCGGATGTTATTCCAGCGGATGATCTTCTGTTTGGGGAGGAAATGAAAATCATCAAATATATCAAATATATATTTGGGAAGGAAATGAAAAAGGTTACAACTTTGAAAAAGGCCTCCAAGGATATTGTCAAAGCTCCATAATTTCCAAGAAAATGCAACAATTAAGCAAACAGCATAAATCGTGTTAAGCCAGGAAACGCTCATGCTTCTGCAGTGACCTCTAGAGCGAGGACGACAAGGAGAGTAGGAGCGCTGAGCAGCAATCGCTGATCACGCTAGCACAGTTTGCGCTCAAGGAGGCGATAAATACCAATCAAGTAAAGGTAGCCAGCAAATTATCGTCTTTTCTCCCCAATGAAAACAAATTACCCGAGAATTTTACAAGCACTGTCATAGCTTATAAACTCCCTTTATTAGTCATCCAATACCTCAGAAGATGGTTAGTTCACTTATCTCAATTCGAAGAGTATAATTGTTACTTAGAGATTATTAGATTATGCGACAAAGGGATAATTGAATCGGTGATAGACTGCGAGGGGCAATTCTTATCCTCTTTCTTCCTTATCGAGAAATCTTCTGGAGATTGGAGATTCATTCTAAATCTGAAGCATCTCAATTTTATTAGAGCTTCTCACTTTAAAATGGAAAATTGGAAAATCGTCTTCCCTCCTCGGGAGACTTCCTAGCCTCAATCGATCTCGAAGACGCATATTGGTTAATTCCGATCCATGAAAATAACAGAAGATTCCTTCGGTTTAGATTTCAGGGCTATCTGTATCAATTCCGAGCTCTGCCGTTCGGATTGTCATCCGTTCCATATATCTTTACAAAAATATTAAAACCCGTGTTATCATCACTCAGGGATAAGGATTATCTATCGGTAGCATATTTAAATGACTTTCTTCTTATCGGAGGACGTGCTTGAAAAATATCGCTGCGATCTTAAATCTGTTGTCCTCATTAGGATTTGTGATCAACAGAAGCAAATGTGTACTTAATTCGACGAAAGCCTGTCGCTTTTTGGGTTCCATTTTTAATACAGACAATCTCATTGTCAATTCCTCAGGACAAGAGGAATAGGCTTCTCTGAAAAACGCTTACGATGCTACACTTAGACATGCTATACTTAGACAAGATTCGGCTCTTCGCGAGTTACATTGGTTCCCTGATTTCAATTTGCCCTGCTGTACAATACGGAATTCTCTATACTAAAATTTTAAAGAGAGAAAAATTTTTAGCCCTTTCAGCAGCGAACAAGGATTTCAATTCTCTGATGACTTTACCACCTTCGATTATAGAAGATCTTCTTTGATGGAAAGAATTTTAGTAAATCCTGCTCAAACTAACGCCATTAGATCAGGCCATTTCGTTATGGAAATGTTTACGGATGCATTCCTAACAGAGTGGGGCGCGATCTGCGGCGAAACACGAACTCACGGGTTTTAGTCAACTGAAGAAAAACAGAATCATATCAATTTTTTAGAACTTCTAGAGGTGTTTCATGCTTTAAGACTTTCACAGCATAGAGGATGTGATATTTTGTTAAGAGTAGACAACTCTACAGCTCTTTCTTACATCAAACGCATGGGCTCAATTAAGTTCCCGTACCTATCGACGAAGGATCATTGGGAATGGTATGCGGCATGAGATCTTTTTATTTATGCCGCATACATCCCTTCAGCTCAAAACGTTAAGGCAGATGCTGAATCTCGGGTGATCGGAGAGAACCGAATAGATCTTAGATCAAATTTTGTATTTTGACAAAATTGAGTCTCATTTTGGCCGATTCGACATTGATTTATTTGCCTCTGTAATCAATGCTAAGTGTCCTAGATTCTCCTGGCTTCCAGATTCTCTGGTTTACGCGGTTGACGCATTCTCATTAGATTGGAGCAACTTCTATTTTTACGTGTTCCCCCCTTTAATAGAGCGCGGAAAATTATTACTAACGAAGCAGATAGCCTGGTTGTCCCCTGATGGCCAGCACAGCCATGGTTCCCCTTATTTAATCGCCTTATCAGTAGCTATTCAATCTATTTTGAACCGGATTCTAATTATTGTCATCCCCTTTCAGAGAGACCCGGGATGGAGTAGAATTTCCCTGGTGGCAGCGAAATTATCCGCCTTCTTATTGAGAGGTACAGGCATTAGACGGTGTTAGACGCAACGCTTGCATCCCTATCGGATCATACAATCGCACAATAGATCAAACCTCTCAGGTTATGATGAATCTTCTGTAAGGAAAACCAGATATGCTGCTTTTCCTCGCCTGTATCATCAATGCTCGAATTTTTATCTGTGGCTCTTCCAAATACGGGTTCGTACTCATCTCTAAACACATATCGCGCGGCCATCTCCCTTCTCTCTACAAACGAGGTGAGATCACACCCACTTGTTAAATGATTTTTTAAGGGGATAGCTTGTCTAAAAGCTCCCAGCGCCCCCAGCGCATTATGATTTTATTTGGAATCTTCCTCCGGTGATTCAGTACCTAGCATCTCTATATCCTCACGAGAATCTATCATTCGAGCTTATCTCCAGAAAGCTTGCAACTCTATTAGCACTCACAACTGCACAGAAATTACAAATCTTAGCGATTATTCAGCTCTCTCAAATTTTGATATCGGTTACACTGGTGATTAGGATTTCAACAAGACTTAAGACATCTGGAATTAGAAGGTCCCAACTCCTTCTTATTTTCAGACAATTCCGGGAGAATTCGGAGCTTTGTGTATTTTCTCTATTTAAATATTATGTTAATTTCACGCGAGACCTTCGTCAAGTAGATTGTGACACACTCTTTATTTCACCTCGTCTTCCCCATAAACCGGTCTCGTCTCAAACTTTAGGCCATTTGGATCAAAATTGTATTAGCCTCAACAAGGATAGCTACTTCAATAGTTCGACTCATTCCACTAGACAACTGACGCCTTTAGTCGCCTCAACCTCATTGGCGGCTAATAAAGGCATCAGTTTGAACGGAATTTGCCGAAACGGCAGCGAGATTTCAACAATTTTCGCTCGTTTCTACAATCGACCGGTAATTTGAGATCCAGCATTTCGAGCTGCAAGCTCCTTAAGACAACTTAACCATTATATTCATCACTTATTTTTCTTATTTTTATTCAATCTGTAAGGCACAAAAAGTTGTAAAATTTTGAATAAAAGAAACACTTTTATAATCGTTAAAGACACATCTGAGCGTTAAAGGTCTACACATATCCATCCGAGATCTGGCATAATTGAACGAACTTACCGTGAAGTCTTGTCTCGTCCGGATGGATAGGCTCTCCCGTTTCTTCAGATTTGTCGGCTTTGAAATTATGATGGCCGCCGCCTGCGCGTGCACAGAGGACAACGACGCAGAGCGGCATTACTTTCTTATTTGAAAGTTTCCTGGCAATATCGCATCGAAATTCGATTACACATATCCATCACGGACAAGAGCATAATTGGAATCGAATTTCACGATAAGTTCGTTCAACTATTCAATTAAAGAAACATTTTAAATAGAGCAAAATAATATATTACTATTTATTAATATTAAGCCTAAAACATTTTCTAGTTTTTACATTTTTTATGAGAAATTTATTATTTATATATGTATATATATGTATATATATCATAGTAATCTGTAAATGTAATAGAAAAAAATGTTGAAAATATATATTTTTTCCCGGGCACATGACATGTGATTCACAAATTATAATTGTAATATAATGTGTTATTTAATATGTAATAAATTATACAAAAACTTAAGATCCAGCTGAAACGTTATAGGCATTTGTTTTTCATTGGTTGTGTTCTCACATAAATCTCCTATGAGATTTAATATTATTTTTTATTTACTTATTTCGCCTCGTATAACAATTGGCCACTTTTTCCAACTCTCTGGAGGAATGGATCTTTTTCAAAAGATAAGATCATATAATAAATCACGATTTCTTTTCATTTTTATGTTTTCCGAAAATGGTGAAATCATCTTATACAATTTAAGATCATATGTAATCCAAGTTGTATAATGTCCACAACTTTTTCTTTATCTTGATAAAACTCGATAATTTGATAATGTCGATTGGTATTCAGCTTAAATATAATACACAAAGAATTTTTATTATATCCAGAATTAATTAAATATAATAATCATTATTTATAAAAATTGTACATATTATACATATTGTTTTTAAGTTATATATAATTTGTTTTTATATGATTGTTTTTATAAGTTATTTATTTAAATATTTTTAAATTATAGATATATACGTTATTTTTTATTTAGAATATCAGAATTTATCTTAGAATGTTACAGGATGTGTGTGTGTATGTGTGTGTGTGTGTGTGTGTGTGTGTGTGTGTGTGTGTGTGTGTGTGTGTGTGTGTGTGTGTGTGTGTGTGTGTGTGTGTGTGTGTGTGTGTGTGTGTGTGTGTGTGTG
>Ga0157363_1001983_pt1 | contig 17670 bp, 5 predicted proteins | sample AttsexASBM1_FD_111477 | JGI IMG/M metagenome (GOLD analysis project Ga0157363, IMG submission 111477) | Fungus gardens microbial communities from leaf cutter ant in Ribeirão Preto, State of São Paulo, Brazil - Atta sexdens ASBM1 | ecosystem: Host-associated > Fungi > Mycelium > Unclassified ... | reverse complement strand
GTTTGTATTTTAGAAACATTAAATAAAGTTTTTTAATTGCAATAGATATTGATGTACTTTGCATTTTATTATCGATTTCTCTGGATATTTTATATTAGGAGCACAATTTTTTGACTTTGCGATTCGTTCACTTTTTACATTTCTTTAATTAAAAAAAAAAGAGAATGTGAATTAAATTTTACAGAACATTATCTTAAAGCTTATTAAATTTCCTTCAAAATGACCTTTATTATTTTTTTAAATTTTGCTCATAGATTTTTAGCATTTACACAAAATGAACTATCTCATAATATGGGCTTTTCCTCTATATATGTTGTTTATACATATATATTTCTTTTTTTTAGAAAAAAAATCTTAATGTGCAAATAATTATTTCTCATACTTGACTCCATCGTTTCCTATGTCTAATCTTGTTTTTATCCTTCAAATGAACTATCAAATTAGTTTTTCCTGGCAACGTCCACACAAGACGACCTCCGTAAGGCGTTGGATATTTAATAGGCGGTGAAAAACGCATGCATAAATTCTCCACGTTTCTTTGAACTGTCTCCACCAGCGTAATTACATATTGATTAACTTGCGTTTCATTTTCATCATGATTGCACAAACCAATGCAGCCATGCATACAACAAAATGCGTCGTCGAAAAAAATGTGTGCTGACATCAAAAGTATATAATGAATGTTCATTCAACAAACGTATTTAATAACTTTTTTTAGTCTATATTTATTCATTAAATTTTTCAAAAATTGTATAAAGTTTTTTGTATAATTCTTCTTTTAGAAATAAAAATAGTAGGTTATATATAAATGTCTAACTAAACAAGATCGATATTTAAAAGATAGGAATTCAGAGGTAAGAAAAATTATCTCAAAAAGTCAGATAAGAGAAGAAATCAGAAAAGAAAAGAGAAAAAGAGACTAAATTATACATCTAGATAATTAAATTGGAATGTCAAAAGTATGTTGTACCCATTATAATTTTTTAAAAAGTAAATTTTTAAAATTAATTATTCATGTAAGTTTTGATAAAAAAAAATTTGTGATTTAATTTATATGATTAAATATTATATATAGTTCCTTCTAATCTTTTAGTTATATTTGTCTGACGTCTTACTTTCTAATTCATAATAGTCTTCAATTTGAATTTTGTAATATTTCTGTGTGACGCGTATTGCACATTGATCTTTATCCAATCGTAGAATACTGCCCACTAAATGATTCATCTCGCTCTTCTCTTCGTGCCACATTGTAGCGCACGCGTAAATTTTTGCAATTCGATCTTTACGCTTATTAACTGCTGTATCAGCATCAATCGAATCGTCTTGGTTAAAATCTTGTTCGATTCTTCCAGCATCTAAGCTAATATCGATAACTTCAAGTCTCAGGTCATTATTCTGAAATTCCAATTAATTATAACAATAAATATAATTGCGATAATAAATCAAAAACAAGAGTTTAATCCTTTACTGGAAGTTGAACATCTTTAGTTTCCCCTTCGTAGTTTTGTTCGATATTTTCATTCTGCATCCTTTTATTTAAAGCTAAGCATTGATCAATCATGAGTGAATCATAAGTGATCGTAGAGAAGATCCTTTCCGCTAATGCTAGTCTTTCGTTTTCAGTGGTCCACAAGTGTATCGTGATCCATATCTGTGACATGAGCCATATCAGCCAGAACCAAATGTACCAACTAGAAAGAAATTCGTTCCAATTTCCAAAGAGGAAATCCTCAAAGAAAAGATAGTCCGGGGTAACATTACGAAAGACACAGATGTTTTTCTTTTTGGCGATGCACAATGTTACAATCAAACATACTAGTCCTAGGCTAACTAGATTTGTTGGAAACGCGAAACCAAATTGGTGCATATGGGTTCTGTAAGCGAATTTGCCTAAAAATGTTGAAAAAATAAAAATTGAAATCAAAAGCATTCTTGAATTTATTCAAAGAAAATGCACACATATCAGAGTTAAAATATTTAAATTAAGTTAAAATATTAAAATCTTCGATAAGCCAAAGTAAAATGATTAATCAGAAAAGTTGCATTTAAACATTTAAGTTGAATCTTCTTACATAATGCAAATGTTTAAAAGACATTGCGAAAAATAGGTAAAACAAAACAAAACAGAACAAAAACTATAATAGACTGCATCATTCCATTCTTTAAAAATATCTTTTAAATATTGCTCACAATTAGTTATTTTTGGATTTACAGAGCTTTCCTCTTATAAGATAAAGAACTTTAATGTAAGATTTTTAATGTAAATATATATATATATATATATTATATGTATTTGTTTGGCTGCTTAACTTACAAGCTTGATACATCGTCATAGTGCAAATAGCTTGAATCGCAAAAATATAAAGAGGTGTAGGGAAATTGTGGTAGCTGAATTGTGGTGAGAAGAAGCTTTTGGCATCTATTCCTTCGCGTATGTTAACAACGAAAGCTCCTGTGATAAAAATAAATATCCTCCAAATTGAAACATATCCTTGTACGACATGCTGACTTGGTTGAAGATCTTCTTTCGCACGGGATAAGAATCGCACTAAACCTATTTTGATTGGAAGATGATTTGTTTTTTCGATATTTCAATATTGATATATCGCGGCATTTTATATTCAATCCAATTGTGCTATGTAACAATTCCGATTAGCTTGAATTTATTAGAAATTGATTTAGTTTATTTCCAAGCTAATCGGAATTGTTACACAGCACAATTGGATTGAATATAAAATGCCGCGATATATCAATATTGAAATATCGAAAAAATTCACTTCGTGTAAAAACACCATAAAAAAGTAAGTTATAATGTACATTTATCAAGATAAAACTTACACTCTCTCTCTCTCTCTCTCTCTCTCTCTCTCTCTCTCTCTCTCACTCACTCATTCACTCACTCACTCACTCACTCACTCATTCACTCACTCACTCCCCCTCGCCCCTTTCTCTCTCTCTCTTTTTTATAAGGCAACATATTTGAAATTATTTATACAGAGTGTCCGATTTTAACTATAATATAATTTTAATATAATTTTAATTATCTCAAATATCTTTTGGATAGTACATTTTAGAAATAAGTGCTTTAGACAAAAGTTTTGACTTCAAGGGGAAGATGACGATATCGTTAGTTTGATTTTGGATCTGATGATCTTGTCAAGATCAGAACAAGGATAAATTTAAATTTTTTAAATATTGGGAATACAAATTATTTCGGTCCGTTTCCCTAAAGATAGCTCCAATTGTTGTGAATGGTTCATAGTGACAGCTGATTTTGGCGGTTTCAGAGAGATTAAACATTTGCTAATAATATTCAGTTTATATCGCTTTGAGTTTCATACAAAAACCTTGATTTTTACTGTGTTTGAAATGTCGAATTTTGTGTTAACTAAGCAGCATTTGCGGGAGGCTTTGATTTTCTGTTTTAATTGGAAGAAAAGTGCGATTGAAGCCCATCGAATGCTTGTCGAAGTTTATGGTGACACTGCTCCAACTGATAAATCATGTAGAGAATAATTTCGACGTTTCAAGGATGGAGATTTCAGCGTTGAAGACAAGCCTCGCTCTGGATAGCCAAAAAAATTCGAAGACAAAGAATTAGAGACATTACTCGAAGATCAGAGTCAAACGCAAGAGGAGCTTGCAGAATCATTGGGAGTAATTCAACAAGCCGTTTCTGTATGATTGAAAGCCATGGGAATGATTCAAAAACAAGGAGATTGGGTGCCTATGAACTGAAACCGAGAGACATTGAAAGGCAATTTTTCACTTGCGAACAGCTGATTTAAAGACAACAGAGAAAAGATTTTTTGCATCGGATTGTGACTGGAGGTGAGAAGTGGATATTCTACGACAACCCTAAGAAGAAAAAATACTACGCTAAGCCCGGTCCATCGACCTCAACATCAACACCACGACCGAACATTCATGAACATTTGAAGATCATGCTCTGTATCTGATGGTTTTGTTTACTATGAGCTGCTGAAACTTGGCGATTCCATTACGGGCGATCGGTATCGGCTACAATTGATTCGTTTGAGTCGTGCATTGCAAGAAAAACGGCCGGAATACAAGTAAAGACATGATAGTTATTCTTCTTCATGACAACGCTCGGCCTCATGTCGTTAAAGCCGTAAAAAAATATTTGGAAACGTTCAAATGGAATGTTTTACCGCACCCGCCGTATTCTCTGGACATTGCTCCTTCTGATTACTGGTTGTTCCGAAGGATGCAGTCACCAGTTCACTTCTTTTGCAGAAATCGAAAATTGCTTCAAAATTGGATCGCCTCCAAAGACGAGTCATTTTTTCGAGATGGAATTCGAAAATTGCCTGAGAGATGGGAAAAAGTAGTAGCGATGGACAATACTTTAATTGATCTGTTCATTCATTTTGTTTTGAAATAAATGTACAAAAAAACAGACGGAATTAATTTGTACTCCAAATAGAATCCTCTATTTTTTGATACATATTCTTAGCACACCTAGAGAGCTTTCCAAAACATTATAATAAAATATTTTTTCATAAAACTACTTTTTGAGTTATAAAGCTTAAAAGTCGCAGGATCACCGGCATTAGCATTACTCAAAATGATCAAACGATGGTTAAAATCTTTTGAATGTTGTTCAATGTCATGATCTTGATGAACATTTGTTAAGATCAAAACCATTGAGAGGTGGTTGTTCCTCTTATTTTCACTTTTACATAAAAATGAATTTTTAGTGCAAAAATGAAAATCTTGATCTTAACAAATATTATCAAGTTCATAACACTGAACAACTTTCAAAAAGTTTTATCCATCGTTTGGACACCTTGAATAATATACTAATACTGTCACTACTCTCTAGATATGCTACAAGAATATGTATTAAAAAGTGGAGAATTTTATTTAAAAAATTTAAAATATCCTTGTTCTGGCGATCAATTAAAATGGGACACCCTGTATATAAAGATTATGCGTTTCGCGAGTTTTCTCCGTGTCCAGATCCATTCTTGGAATACCAACGTTTCATGAATCTTGCAGTCCACTTCATCAGGGCGAAGAGCAGTCTGATACTGAACTGTTCCGAGTCGTTCCTTTTATATATTATGCTACTTCTGTAGTGGTGAAGTAGAGGGAAAGTAGAGAATTGTGGGTGGGGGAGGGGGGGAGATATGGGGGAAATCGGTCAGTCTTCAATAATCAGGAAAATAGTTTCCCATATTTTATTTATATTGTAGCCATTATCTCTATTTAGATTGTTAGGATGTTTTCTCTATGGCTTCTCTATACTTTCTTGGAAAATATGATGTAATGTTGGCTATTGTGATCATTTTATCAAACAAAATTTGATGATCTATTTCGATGTTGTATTCTGATAATGCTGATTGCGTGATGTGTTTTAACGTTGATGTTCTTTTATCCGTAGGTTGATCATTCTCTCCAATGTATACTTGCCCGTAAGAATAAGGTATTTTGTATACTCCTGCGGAGCTGTGTGGAGGTCTTTGATTTTTAGGATTTCTTAAGATTTTTCCTATCTTTTTGGATGGTTTAAAGATAATTCGGATATTATGTTTGTTTAATATCCAGCCAATCCGATTGTTCTTTTGACAAATGGGAGAGTGGATAGGATCCTTTCGTCCGATTGTGTGCCAGAGACTGTTGTCTTATTTGCATGTTTATTGATTGTTTTGATTATGTCCTTTTGTCCATTATTCTACATCGAAACTTACAAGCAGGTTTGTGGAACGTAGTCGGATTTTTTGGATCTTTTGTATGAAGTCCGTTGAGTTAGTTATGTGTGACCTTAGGCCATCAAGTATATACAAAACCAACACACACAGATAGATACCTACACCGCCGAGTCACACCACTCAGCACAAAAACAGAGAAAACCCGCGAAACGCATAATCTTTATATACAATAGAAAGCACCTGTGGAAATCTCAAAAATATTATCAAATACTCTGTGTGTGTGTGTGTGTGTGTGTGCGTGTGTGTGTATGTGTGTGTGCGCGCGCGCGCGGCGTGTGTGCTCGGTACGTACCAACGTTGCTGTGAGACGATACAAAGTTGCTCCACCAGCGACTTGAGCACAACGCAAGAGCAACAGGAGTAATCCACATCAATGTTTTATCGATGTCGTGCTCGATAGTAAGAATCAAAGGCCACAACATCCCACTGATTTGAGCAATCAATGCCAGTGCATCAAAAATTTTTAGTAATCTTAATTTAATTGCTGATATATTACGGCTCTCTTCATTTCGCGAAAGTAGATCTAGTAAATATTAACAATTTAAGTTGTATTTAATGTATTATTTGTATGACAACTAAAATTTTTTTCGGAATGATATGATATGTAGTAGAAAAGTTTTTACCGTTGTAATTTTTAATATTGTCGATAACTAGCGTAGATAAGTTAAGCAAAATGTTTCAAAATTGAAAATGTCGAGAAGACGATTGTTATTGAAACTTTCTAATTTTTAGAACCTATATTCATAATCAGATCTTATATTTAAGACGGTCTTAAGTACAGTCTTAAGATGTCATGAACCAATCAGAAAGCCATATTATTATCTTAGGATATTACTTAAGATTAATCTTAAAATAATAATCGACTATAAATAATCTTGGCCCAGGACTTCATAAATTAATTATGCGTACTTACTCAACAATCCTGGTACGAAACATAGGCAACAGAAGATCGCGGCACCTTGCACTACACCAATTTCTGGTAGAATGATAAAAGTTAACAATACTAAACCGAGCGTGTGAAGAGTATCTATCAAGATCATGAGTAAAACATTCCGTTTCTTTGGCATTCTTGGTTTTCTTTTGAATAGATAGTGCCACAAAGTATTTAACATCCCGATGCATTCCGGTATGAGATATATGAAAATCAAACACCACGTCCATTTTATACGGCTATCTTGCGTATATTCGGTAAAAAGTTCTTCTAAGGAAGAATTCAAGAATTTTAGAGTAGAAAGAATATATCCGATAAGAGGGAAAGATTACTTCCTTCTCTCTCCTCATAAAGTAATTAACGTAATATAATTAATAATAAAACGTAATTTTTTATATTAATTAACGTTATTACTAATAACGTGATAAATAAGCGATAAGGTAATCTTCAAAATGATATGTCCTCGATATTATAAATTTATATTATAAATTTTTGTAAACTATCTTTTCTTCAACTTGATTCAGCAAGAAATCTTCAGCAGGATTCTTTTAATTATCTGTTACTATTCAATCCTTTCAATTATAAATATCAATTTCCATACCTCTCTTTAGAATTAATTGTTTTCATTTAATTTAACTTTTTAATTCAATTCGATTTAATATTTTAGTAAAACTTTGATAATTGTTTGAAATCCTATGTTTTAACATTTCGTACGTGCGCAACTGCAAATGTTTTAAAAATTTTAAAACTTATACAAGGCTAAATTTGAAAAATTCTATTTCACTTTTGGATAAAAGGAATGCAAATATTCGCATTTTTCAATTTGTCTTGTTACGAAAATTTTCAATTTAAACGCTCTTTAAATTAAAATTTTACCTTCATTATGATTACAAAAGAGTAATGATTGATTCTTCCGTAATTGCGCGGTGGCCAATAGAACAAATAATTTAGATACGATACCGCTACAAAAAACGATAGCAAATAACAATCCATAAATGAATATCTTTAGGATCCAAATGATGATCTCGAAAAATCTGTTACTTTGCATAGATCCACTTTCTGATGAAGGAGGATAACATTCGAATACGTCCCATGATGGAACGTCCTGCAAACTGAAAAGCATGAGATCTAAGCTCAGTATTTTCATTTACTTTTACAGCATTTTATTTACTATTTATTTACTATTATCTCATCTTTTATATTTGTTTCCTTATTCTGTTTTAGACTTTCCTACATTTCTTACATTTTGCAGTTAATACACTTGTATTTTGCAAAAAAAGTCACTTTCACGAAAATAAAACAACATTTATTCATTGTCATTTCAAATCTTCAATCTGCTCTTTTATAGAGTATAAAATTACACCTAATTTAATAGATGATTTCGAGAAGAAAATGTTGTATATATATATATATATACATAGAGCATTTTTTTTGAAATTATTAATAAAATTGAAATTATATACACGCACGCACGCACGCACATACGATATCCTATTTTAAATCCAGTCCAATATCTCGAAAATTAAATCCAGTCGAAAATATTTCAGACAAAAGTCATTTGGCTCGAAAAGGAACAGAGATGGTGCCATTAATTTGATATTGGATAGTCCTTTGAAGGTCACATGAAGGTTGCCTTCAATTTTTTAAATGGAACCTCCTATTTCTTATTACATATTCTTATAGCTCATCTCGAGAGCTTCCAAAACGCTATAATAAAATAATTTTGCATGAAGTACTTTTCATACTTTATATACACTCTGTATATATACCGGATGTTTCAGACCATATGTACAATATGTACCCTTTTACTTTCACAGGATAAGGTTCAATCGTAAAAATATTCTGACAAAAATTGTAGGATTTAAGATCTATTTACTATATTTATTATATTTAGCAGTTTGATAAGAATCTTAGGTGGCGTCGCCGAGGTCAAGATCATGTCGAAATGAAATACCCAACTTTTTATTCCAGTACTTAATAGCCGATATTGAGAATTTTTTGAAATACTATAATAAAATTATTTTTCATTGAGTACTTTTTGAGACTGAACATTTTTACGATTAGACTTTACCCTGCGAAAATAAAAGATTCGGATGGTCCGAAACATCCGGTGTGCGTGCGTACGTATGTATATGTATATGCATATGCATATGCATATGCATATATATATATATATATGCATATGCATATGCATATGCATATACATATACATACGTACGCACGCACACCGGATGTTTCGGACCATCCGAATCTTTTATTTTCGCAGGGTAAAGTCTAATCGTAAAAATGTTCAGTCTCAAAAAGTACTCAATGAAAAATAATTTTATTATAGTATTTCAAAAAATTCTCAATATCGGCTATTAAGTACTGGAATAAAAAGTTGGGTATTTCATTTCGACATGATCTTGACCTCGGCGACGCCACCTAAGATTCTTATCAAACTGCTAAATATAATAAATATAGTAAATAGATCTTAAATCCTACAATTTTTGTCAGAATATTTTTACGATTGAACCTTATCCTGTGAAAGTAAAAGGGTACATATTGTACATATGGTCTGAAACATCCGGTATATATACAGAGTGTATATAAAGTATGAAAAGTACTTCATGCAAAATTATTTTATTATAGCGTTTTGGAAGCTCTCGAGATGAGCTATAAGAATATGTAATAAGAAATAGGAGGTTCCATTTAAAAAATTGAAGGCAACCTTCATGTGACCTTCAAAGGACTATCCAATATCAAATTAATGGCACCATCTCTGTTCCTTTTCGAGCCAAATGACTTTTGTCTGAAATATTTTCGACTGGATTTAATTTTCGAGATATTGGACTGGATTTAAAATAGGATATCGTATGTGCGTGCGTGCGTGCGTGTATATAATTTCAATTTTATTAATAATTTCAAAAAAAATGCTCTATGTATATATATATATATATACAACATTTTCTTCTCGAAATCATCTATTAAATTAGGTGTAATTTTATACTCTATAAAAGAGCAGATTGAAGATTTGAAATGACAATGAATAAATGTTGTTTTATTTTCGTGAAAGTGACTTTTTTTGCAAAATACAAGTGTATTAACTGCAAAATGTAAGAAATGTAGGAAAGTCTAAAACAGAATAAGGAAACAAATATAAAAGATGAGATAATAGTAAATAAATAGTAAATAAAATGCTGTAAAAGTAAATGAAAATACTGAGCTTAGATCTCATGCTTTTCAGTTTGCAGGACGTTCCATCATGGGACGTATTCGAATGTTATCCTCCTTCATCAGAAAGTGGATCTATGCAAAGTAACAGATTTTTCGAGATCATCATTTGGATCCTAAAGATATTCATTTATGGATTGTTATTTGCTATCGTTTTTTGTAGCGGTATCGTATCTAAATTATTTGTTCTATTGGCCACCGCGCAATTACGGAAGAATCAATCATTACTCTTTTGTAATCATAATGAAGGTAAAATTTTAATTTAAAGAGCGTTTAAATTGAAAATTTTCGTAACAAGACAAATTGAAAAATGCGAATATTTGCATTCCTTTTATCCAAAAGTGAAATAGAATTTTTCAAATTTAGCCTTGTATAAGTTTTAAAATTTTTAAAACATTTGCAGTTGCGCACGTACGAAATGTTAAAACATAGGATTTCAAACAATTATCAAAGTTTTACTAAAATATTAAATCGAATTGAATTAAAAAGTTAAATTAAATGAAAACAATTAATTCTAAAGAGAGGTATGGAAATTGATATTTATAATTGAAAGGATTGAATAGTAACAGATAATTAAAAGAATCCTGCTGAAGATTTCTTGCTGAATCAAGTTGAAGAAAAGATAGTTTACAAAAATTTATAATATAAATTTATAATATCGAGGACATATCATTTTGAAGATTACCTTATCGCTTATTTATCACGTTATTAGTAATAACGTTAATTAATATAAAAAATTACGTTTTATTATTAATTATATTACGTTAATTACTTTATGAGGAGAGAGAAGGAAGTAATCTTTCCCTCTTATCGGATATATTCTTTCTACTCTAAAATTCTTGAATTCTTCCTTAGAAGAACTTTTTACCGAATATACGCAAGATAGCCGTATAAAATGGACGTGGTGTTTGATTTTCATATATCTCATACCGGAATGCATCGGGATGTTAAATACTTTGTGGCACTATCTATTCAAAAGAAAACCAAGAATGCCAAAGAAACGGAATGTTTTACTCATGATCTTGATAGATACTCTTCACACGCTCGGTTTAGTATTGTTAACTTTTATCATTCTACCAGAAATTGGTGTAGTGCAAGGTGCCGCGATCTTCTGTTGCCTATGTTTCGTACCAGGATTGTTGAGTAAGTACGCATAATTAATTTATGAAGTCCTGGGCCAAGATTATTTATAGTCGATTATTATTTTAAGATTAATCTTAAGTAATATCCTAAGATAATAATATGGCTTTCTGATTGGTTCATGACATCTTAAGACTGTACTTAAGACCGTCTTAAATATAAGATCTGATTATGAATATAGGTTCTAAAAATTAGAAAGTTTCAATAACAATCGTCTTCTCGACATTTTCAATTTTGAAACATTTTGCTTAACTTATCTACGCTAGTTATCGACAATATTAAAAATTACAACGGTAAAAACTTTTCTACTACATATCATATCATTCCGAAAAAAATTTTAGTTGTCATACAAATAATACATTAAATACAACTTAAATTGTTAATATTTACTAGATCTACTTTCGCGAAATGAAGAGAGCCGTAATATATCAGCAATTAAATTAAGATTACTAAAAATTTTTGATGCACTGGCATTGATTGCTCAAATCAGTGGGATGTTGTGGCCTTTGATTCTTACTATCGAGCACGACATCGATAAAACATTGATGTGGATTACTCCTGTTGCTCTTGCGTTGTGCTCAAGTCGCTGGTGGAGCAACTTTGTATCGTCTCACAGCAACGTTGGTACGTACCGAGCACACACGCCGCGCGCGCGCGCACACACACATACACACACACGCACACACACACACACACACACACAGAGTATTTGATAATATTTTTGAGATTTCCACAGGTGCTTTCTATTGTATATAAAGATTATGCGTTTCGCGGGTTTTCTCTGTTTTTGTGCTGAGTGGTGTGACTCGGCGGTGTAGGTATCTATCTGTGTGTGTTGGTTTTGTATATACTTGATGGCCTAAGGTCACACATAACTAACTCAACGGACTTCATACAAAAGATCCAAAAAATCCGACTACGTTCCACAAACCTGCTTGTAAGTTTCGATGTAGAATAATGGACAAAAGGACATAATCAAAACAATCAATAAACATGCAAATAAGACAACAGTCTCTGGCACACAATCGGACGAAAGGATCCTATCCACTCTCCCATTTGTCAAAAGAACAATCGGATTGGCTGGATATTAAACAAACATAATATCCGAATTATCTTTAAACCATCCAAAAAGATAGGAAAAATCTTAAGAAATCCTAAAAATCAAAGACCTCCACACAGCTCCGCAGGAGTATACAAAATACCTTATTCTTACGGGCAAGTATACATTGGAGAGAATGATCAACCTACGGATAAAAGAACATCAACGTTAAAACACATCACGCAATCAGCATTATCAGAATACAACATCGAAATAGATCATCAAATTTTGTTTGATAAAATGATCACAATAGCCAACATTACATCATATTTTCCAAGAAAGTATAGAGAAGCCATAGAGAAAACATCCTAACAATCTAAATAGAGATAATGGCTACAATATAAATAAAATATGGGAAACTATTTTCCTGATTATTGAAGACTGACCGATTTCCCCCATATCTCCCCCCCTCCCCCACCCACAATTCTCTACTTTCCCTCTACTTCACCACTACAGAAGTAGCATAATATATAAAAGGAACGACTCGGAACAGTTCAGTATCAGACTGCTCTTCGCCCTGATGAAGTGGACTGCAAGATTCATGAAACGTTGGTATTCCAAGAATGGATCTGGACACGGAGAAAACTCGCGAAACGCATAATCTTTATATACAGGGTGTCCCATTTTAATTGATCGCCAGAACAAGGATATTTTAAATTTTTTAAATAAAATTCTCCACTTTTTAATACATATTCTTGTAGCATATCTAGAGAGTAGTGACAGTATTAGTATATTATTCAAGGTGTCCAAACGATGGATAAAACTTTTTGAAAGTTGTTCAGTGTTATGAACTTGATAATATTTGTTAAGATCAAGATTTTCATTTTTGCACTAAAAATTCATTTTTATGTAAAAGTGAAAATAAGAGGAACAACCACCTCTCAATGGTTTTGATCTTAACAAATGTTCATCAAGATCATGACATTGAACAACATTCAAAAGATTTTAACCATCGTTTGATCATTTTGAGTAATGCTAATGCCGGTGATCCTGCGACTTTTAAGCTTTATAACTCAAAAAGTAGTTTTATGAAAAAATATTTTATTATAATGTTTTGGAAAGCTCTCTAGGTGTGCTAAGAATATGTATCAAAAAATAGAGGATTCTATTTGGAGTACAAATTAATTCCGTCTGTTTTTTTGTACATTTATTTCAAAACAAAATGAATGAACAGATCAATTAAAGTATTGTCCATCGCTACTACTTTTTCCCATCTCTCAGGCAATTTTCGAATTCCATCTCGAAAAAATGACTCGTCTTTGGAGGCGATCCAATTTTGAAGCAATTTTCGATTTCTGCAAAAGAAGTGAACTGGTGACTGCATCCTTCGGAACAACCAGTAATCAGAAGGAGCAATGTCCAGAGAATACGGCGGGTGCGGTAAAACATTCCATTTGAACGTTTCCAAATATTTTTTTACGGCTTTAACGACATGAGGCCGAGCGTTGTCATGAAGAAGAATAACTATCATGTCTTTACTTGTATTCCGGCCGTTTTTCTTGCAATGCACGACTCAAACGAATCAATTGTAGCCGATACCGATCGCCCGTAATGGAATCGCCAAGTTTCAGCAGCTCATAGTAAACAAAACCATCAGATACAGAGCATGATCTTCAAATGTTCATGAATGTTCGGTCGTGGTGTTGATGTTGAGGTCGATGGACCGGGCTTAGCGTAGTATTTTTTCTTCTTAGGGTTGTCGTAGAATATCCACTTCTCACCTCCAGTCACAATCCGATGCAAAAAATCTTTTCTCTGTTGTCTTTAAATCAGCTGTTCGCAAGTGAAAAATTGCCTTTCAATGTCTCTCGGTTTCAGTTCATAGGCACCCAATCTCCTTGTTTTTGAATCATTCCCATGGCTTTCAATCATACAGAAACGGCTTGTTGAATTACTCCCAATGATTCTGCAAGCTCCTCTTGCGTTTGACTCTGATCTTCGAGTAATGTCTCTAATTCTTTGTCTTCGAATTTTTTTGGCTATCCAGAGCGAGGCTTGTCTTCAACGCTGAAATCTCCATCCTTGAAACGTCGAAATTATTCTCTACATGATTTATCAGTTGGAGCAGTGTCACCATAAACTTCGACAAGCATTCGATGGGCTTCAATCGCACTTTTCTTCCAATTAAAACAGAAAATCAAAGCCTCCCGCAAATGCTGCTTAGTTAACACAAAATTCGACATTTCAAACACAGTAAAAATCAAGGTTTTTGTATGAAACTCAAAGCGATATAAACTGAATATTATTAGCAAATGTTTAATCTCTCTGAAACCGCCAAAATCAGCTGTCACTATGAACCATTCACAACAATTGGAGCTATCTTTAGGGAAACGGACCGAAATAATTTGTATTCCCAATATTTAAAAAATTTAAATTTATCCTTGTTCTGATCTTGACAAGATCATCAGATCCAAAATCAAACTAACGATATCGTCATCTTCCCCTTGAAGTCAAAACTTTTGTCTAAAGCACTTATTTCTAAAATGTACTATCCAAAAGATATTTGAGATAATTAAAATTATATTAAAATTATATTATAGTTAAAATCGGACACTCTGTATAAATAATTTCAAATATGTTGCCTTATAAAAAAGAGAGAGAGAGAAAGGGGCGAGGGGGAGTGAGTGAGTGAATGAGTGAGTGAGTGAGTGAGTGAGTGAATGAGTGAGTGAGAGAGAGAGAGAGAGAGAGAGAGAGAGAGAGAGAGAGAGAGTGTAAGTTTTATCTTGATAAATGTACATTATAACTTACTTTTTTATGGTGTTTTTACACGAAGTGAATTTTTTCGATATTTCAATATTGATATATCGCGGCATTTTATATTCAATCCAATTGTGCTGTGTAACAATTCCGATTAGCTTGGAAATAAACTAAATCAATTTCTAATAAATTCAAGCTAATCGGAATTGTTACATAGCACAATTGGATTGAATATAAAATGCCGCGATATATCAATATTGAAATATCGAAAAAACAAATCATCTTCCAATCAAAATAGGTTTAGTGCGATTCTTATCCCGTGCGAAAGAAGATCTTCAACCAAGTCAGCATGTCGTACAAGGATATGTTTCAATTTGGAGGATATTTATTTTTATCACAGGAGCTTTCGTTGTTAACATACGCGAAGGAATAGATGCCAAAAGCTTCTTCTCACCACAATTCAGCTACCACAATTTCCCTACACCTCTTTATATTTTTGCGATTCAAGCTATTTGCACTATGACGATGTATCAAGCTTGTAAGTTAAGCAGCCAAACAAATACATATAATATATATATATATATATATTTACATTAAAAATCTTACATTAAAGTTCTTTATCTTATAAGAGGAAAGCTCTGTAAATCCAAAAATAACTAATTGTGAGCAATATTTAAAAGATATTTTTAAAGAATGGAATGATGCAGTCTATTATAGTTTTTGTTCTGTTTTGTTTTGTTTTACCTATTTTTCGCAATGTCTTTTAAACATTTGCATTATGTAAGAAGATTCAACTTAAATGTTTAAATGCAACTTTTCTGATTAATCATTTTACTTTGGCTTATCGAAGATTTTAATATTTTAACTTAATTTAAATATTTTAACTCTGATATGTGTGCATTTTCTTTGAATAAATTCAAGAATGCTTTTGATTTCAATTTTTATTTTTTCAACATTTTTAGGCAAATTCGCTTACAGAACCCATATGCACCAATTTGGTTTCGCGTTTCCAACAAATCTAGTTAGCCTAGGACTAGTATGTTTGATTGTAACATTGTGCATCGCCAAAAAGAAAAACATCTGTGTCTTTCGTAATGTTACCCCGGACTATCTTTTCTTTGAGGATTTCCTCTTTGGAAATTGGAACGAATTTCTTTCTAGTTGGTACATTTGGTTCTGGCTGATATGGCTCATGTCACAGATATGGATCACGATACACTTGTGGACCACTGAAAACGAAAGACTAGCATTAGCGGAAAGGATCTTCTCTACGATCACTTATGATTCACTCATGATTGATCAATGCTTAGCTTTAAATAAAAGGATGCAGAATGAAAATATCGAACAAAACTACGAAGGGGAAACTAAAGATGTTCAACTTCCAGTAAAGGATTAAACTCTTGTTTTTGATTTATTATCGCAATTATATTTATTGTTATAATTAATTGGAATTTCAGAATAATGACCTGAGACTTGAAGTTATCGATATTAGCTTAGATGCTGGAAGAATCGAACAAGATTTTAACCAAGACGATTCGATTGATGCTGATACAGCAGTTAATAAGCGTAAAGATCGAATTGCAAAAATTTACGCGTGCGCTACAATGTGGCACGAAGAGAAGAGCGAGATGAATCATTTAGTGGGCAGTATTCTACGATTGGATAAAGATCAATGTGCAATACGCGTCACACAGAAATATTACAAAATTCAAATTGAAGACTATTATGAATTAGAAAGTAAGACGTCAGACAAATATAACTAAAAGATTAGAAGGAACTATATATAATATTTAATCATATAAATTAAATCACAAATTTTTTTTTATCAAAACTTACATGAATAATTAATTTTAAAAATTTACTTTTTAAAAAATTATAATGGGTACAACATACTTTTGACATTCCAATTTAATTATCTAGATGTATAATTTAGTCTCTTTTTCTCTTTTCTTTTCTGATTTCTTCTCTTATCTGACTTTTTGAGATAATTTTTCTTACCTCTGAATTCCTATCTTTTAAATATCGATCTTGTTTAGTTAGACATTTATATATAACCTACTATTTTTATTTCTAAAAGAAGAATTATACAAAAAACTTTATACAATTTTTGAAAAATTTAATGAATAAATATAGACTAAAAAAAGTTATTAAATACGTTTGTTGAATGAACATTCATTATATACTTTTGATGTCAGCACACATTTTTTTCGACGACGCATTTTGTTGTATGCATGGCTGCATTGGTTTGTGCAATCATGATGAAAATGAAACGCAAGTTAATCAATATGTAATTACGCTGGTGGAGACAGTTCAAAGAAACGTGGAGAATTTATGCATGCGTTTTTCACCGCCTATTAAATATCCAACGCCTTACGGAGGTCGTCTTGTGTGGACGTTGCCAGGAAAAACTAATTTGATAGTTCATTTGAAGGATAAAAACAAGATTAGACATAGGAAACGATGGAGTCAAGTATGAGAAATAATTATTTGCACATTAAGATTTTTTTTCTAAAAAAAAGAAATATATATGTATAAACAACATATATAGAGGAAAAGCCCATATTATGAGATAGTTCATTTTGTGTAAATGCTAAAAATCTATGAGCAAAATTTAAAAAAATAATAAAGGTCATTTTGAAGGAAATTTAATAAGCTTTAAGATAATGTTCTGTAAAATTTAATTCACATTCTCTTTTTTTTTTAATTAAAGAAATGTAAAAAGTGAACGAATCGCAAAGTCAAAAAATTGTGCTCCTAATATAAAATATCCAGAGAAATCGATAATAAAATGCAAAGTACATCAATATCTATTGCAATTAAAAAACTTTATTTAATGTTTCTAAAATACAAAC
>Ga0157363_1001982_pt1 | contig 17673 bp, 16 predicted proteins | sample AttsexASBM1_FD_111477 | JGI IMG/M metagenome (GOLD analysis project Ga0157363, IMG submission 111477) | Fungus gardens microbial communities from leaf cutter ant in Ribeirão Preto, State of São Paulo, Brazil - Atta sexdens ASBM1 | ecosystem: Host-associated > Fungi > Mycelium > Unclassified ... | reverse complement strand
TGCTGCGAGCGTAGGGGAAACACTTTCTGCGCTTCCCCTGTTGGATGCGCTGCTGAAAGAACGCAGCGATTTATCCGTCCTGTTCACAACGGCCACAGTTACCGGCAGCGAAATCGTCTCTCGCTATCCAGAGTTTGGCAAACGTGTGATCCATCGTTTCATCCCTCATGATGTTTCACGCTGGATCAGCCGTTTTCTGAATCGCTGGCGTCCGGATGGCGCTGCGTTCATAGAGAGTGAACTCTGGCCCGGCGTCATTGCTGCCTGTGGCCGCAGAGCCATTCCCGTCATGCTGATCAACGGGCGCCTCTCAGATCGTAGCGCCCGCAGATGGAAACATGTGCCCGGCATTGCCAGAAAAATGTTTTCCCGCCTTGACTGGATTGCAGCCCGCGGCCCCGAAGATGCAGGACGATTCAAGGCGTTGGGCGCCTCTCCGGTTTACGAATACGGTGATCTGAAGCAGGATGCTCCTGCGCTACCCTTTGACTCTGAAGAACTCAAAATCCTCCGCTCCCATATCGGAAAACGGCCTGTCTTCGTTGCCGCGTCCACCCATTCGGGCGAAGAAACCATCATTGCTGAAGCCGCCCGTATTGCCCGCGAAACGTACCCAGATCTTCTGACTGTTATCGTGCCGCGCCATCCATCTCGGGGCCAGGAAATCGCGGAGCAGCTCCACGCCCCCAGACGCAGCCAGAAAAAACTACCGAACGGGGATACACCTGTTTGGATCGCAGATACCCTTGGTGAACTCGGCCTTTTCTACCGGCTCGCGGATCATGCTTTCATTGGGAACTCGTTGTCCGGAAAGGGCGGCGGTCACAATCCGTTCGAGCCCATGCGTTTGAACGTCCCCACGGCCACTGGCCCTCTGATGCAAAACTGGCGGGAGGCATCCATGATGCTGGCTGGAACCCTTCAGACCGTATACGATCCATTAACACTCGCCGAATGGCTGATTTCCGCCCCATCTGAACTCCCGTCAGGAACGAATTTCGGGCACTCCGTCATTCCCCCGCTCTGCAAACGGATTCTGGACACGCTCGACCAATGAGGCTGCACCCTCCCCGCTTCTGGTCCCGTCCGGGAATGTCTCTCCTGACTGCGGCCTTCGTACCTTTTTCTTCCATCACGACCCGTCTGGGCCGCCGACGCAGGCGTCGCACGCCCTTTCGGGCAAATGTCCCTGTTTTGTGCTGCGGCAATGTAACCGTAGGCGGCACCGGCAAGACACCGCTCACACTGGATCTGGTCAAACGCCTTCAGGAACGGGGTATGAGCCCGCATATCCTGAGTCGCGGCCATGGCGGGAGTGAAAAGGGGCCAATCCTCGTAGATCTGCGCGTGCATCAGCCGCGCGACGTCGGGGACGAACCTCTCCTGCTCGCGGCCGCCGCCCCGACATGGATTGGCGCTGATCGCTCTGAAACCGCGCTTTGTGCTGTTGGCCATGGCGCGGATTGTCTTGTCATGGATGATGGCTTTCAGAATCCGACACTTCATCAGGATGTCTCCATCCTTGTCGTGGACGGGCCGAGCGCCTTCGGAAATGGTCGCGTGCTCCCAGCCGGGCCATTACGCGAACCACTGGCCGATGCGCTGGATCGTGCATCTGCACTTGTCGTAATTGGTGATGACACTCACAAGCTGATCGCACATCTTCCACAGCCGTCACATCGCACGCAGGCCAGACTGATCCCCGGCCCCGAAATCCGTAATCTTCAGGGCAGACGGGTGGTGGCCTTTGCAGGCATCGGCCGACCGGAAAAATTCTTCGATATGCTCCGCGACGCTGGTATTAATCCTGTCAGAACAATCTTTTTCCCGGACCACCATCAATACGGTGCGCGTGATATCCGGCGCCTCGAAGCGTTGAATCGAGAGCCCGGGACAACACTCGTCACAACCACAAAGGATGCCGTGAAGCTTCCAGCCACGTTCCGGAGTCAGATCCAGGTGATTACGGTCGAACTGCGATGGATGGACTCAACCTTCCCTGATCGCCTGCTGGACCTCCTGATCCCTACTCCATGAAAAAAATACTGCACAAAACCGAAGCAACTGTGGCGCGCCTCCTGCTTCATGCCCTCAAAACGCTCCCCCCCGCAGCAGCGTCAACACTGGGCGGCATGACGGCCCGGTTCATTGGTCCGCGACTTCCAGTTTCGCGCATTGCCAATACGAACCTTAAACTCGCACTCCCTTATCTGAATGCCCGCGCACGTAAACGCATCGTCCGGGAATGTTGGGAAAATCTGGGCCGTACCATCGGAGAATTTCCCCACATCGCAGCCCTGCCTCATAACAGCCCTTCCGGCCCCGGCTGGCGCGTCGAGGGAGCGGAGCACCTTGAGACGGCCAGACAATCGGGCAAGCCCGTTATTTTCTTTTCCGGGCATATCGGAAACTGGGAACTGATGCCGCCAGTCGTCGCACGGCACGGTCTTCCATTTGCATCGTTCTACAGAGCAGCAAGCAACGAAGGCGTAAACAGCCTGATCCATGATCTTCGCCGGAATGCGATGGGTCAGGATGTCCCAATGTTTCCAAAGGGCTCAAAAGGCGCACGTTCGGCACTACGCTATCTGGGTCAGGGTGGTCATTTAGGTGTTTTGGGCGATCAGAAAATGAATGACGGAATCGAGGCGTCCCTCTTTGGACGTCCCGCCATGACGGCATCAGCAGCCGCTGTATTTGCTCTGCGACATCAGGCCCTGATCATTACAGGGCATGTCTATCGTGAAGGGCCAGCCAGACTTGTTCTGCAGGTCGATGCACCCATCCATCCGCTTGCAAGAGGCGACAGGCAGGCGGATGTCCTTGCTTTGACACAAAAACTTAACAATCGACTTCAGGAATGGATCGAAAAACGCCCAGGCCTATGGCTCTGGCTCCATCGTCGCTGGGACAAATCTCTTTATCGGAAGCCATAGGCATCTTTCGAGCCATGCATTAAACGCATGGCAGATTTACCACAGTGGGGAAACTTTGTGTCTTGAGAACCGCAATCTGTGACATTTGCGATTGTGAAAAGCGCATTTGACGAACTAGCCTGACCTTATCGCTTCCAACCGGGGCTTTTCGTTCTGGTTTTTTTGATGAGGACCTTCCTGATGGCGCAGGTAACTTCGCTTCTCGAACTCTCTCACCGCAGCGTGAGCAGCAATGTCGTTCTTCTGCGACAGGGTCTGCTTCCACGCCACCGGGAATATCTTTCGCGCTGGCTGGATGCCGGTCTGCGAATGGGTCTTTTTGATACTGAAGTCACCACGTCAGAGCGCGTGGTCGATATGGACGGTAACGCACCTGTCGATCACGTTCTGGTATGGGTCCGCGAGAACCCCGATCCTGCCTATATGCTTCGCCCGCAGGGTATGCGCTGGATACTGATCGATCAGCTGCGCAATCATGAGCTTGGCAGCTACGCCAGCTTCGAACTGGCGCTCCACACGATCCGCCCTGTTCTTCCGCTGGCTGAAATCGCCGTCGCCTGAGCCTCAGCTCGGGCGAACAGCAACCTCCCGAGACGCTGGAACAACGATCCTTGCCCCGCCACCTGGCTGAATCTGAAAAATCGCCAGGGCACGTGTCACATGACCATCCGGCAAAAGACGGAACAGACCGTCCACTCCCATAAATCCATCAGCACGTGTCAGGCCCTGCGCCGTCACACCCCCCTGCTTGATCAGAGCGCCTGAAAGAGCCGCCGCATCATACGAAAGATCCGTCACAGGCGATGGCGGCTGACGATAGACGGCGCGATACTGCGCAACATATCCATTACGATCACGCGCATCCGGAGCGGCATACCAGGCGCCATGTAGAGCACCGAGCTTGCCGTCGAAAGCCTTCCACAATGCTGGCCCCATAATCTGGACATTGCTGGCGTCGATATGATCGGCCTTCAGCTCGGCAATAACCTGCGCGAGCGCCAAACCCGTATCTGCGAGAACAAGACCATCAAATGGCGGCGGCGGAACAGCCACCGCAGGAGCTGGTGCGGCCGGAGCAGCAGACACGGGAGCGGCAGGAGGCGCCTCGGCTACAGGATCAATAGCTGACGGACCATCGGCAACAGGTGGTGCCACGACCGGAGCAGTAGCGGGCATGCGCGTGTCGATCGCAGAAAGAGTTTTTAACCCGCTGACAATGCTCTGCGGATCAGCAGAGTGATAGACAATTTGGGGGACCGCAAGACCTGCATCCTGGCAAGCCCGCAGCAATCCGTCTCCTGTGGCATGACCGAGAGCATTATCAGGCAGGAAGGCTGCGAAGGTTTTGCGGCCGGTAGCACGTGCAGCATCAATCATGCGGCGCACCTGTTGCTCCGGCGTCAGACCCAATACCCAGACACCGGGCCGCGCATTGCCTGAATCACTGGTAAAAGCCAGTTCCGGCAGGCCAGCATTCAGCGCAACTGGAGATACCATTGCCGTGTCAGTGGCGGTCAATGGGCCCAGAAGTATTGCGTCTCCATGCGCTACAGCATCATTGACAGCCTGCAACGAACCACCAGGGCCATTGCTGTCATGGATATCCAGTTTTGGAGAGCCGTGGCTCGATAGGGCAAGCACTGCTGCATCCCGCATCCGGGCGCCAATCACAGCGTTCCGACCCGTTAGCGGAAGGATAAGCCCCACATCATGTGAGGCATTTGCGCTATTGATACTTCCGGGAACACCGTTCACACCCGGTCCTGGCGGCGTGTTGCCCCCAGCACAGGCGGCAAGTGTCGCCAGTGCCCCAGCCGCCACACTGATACGCGCGCCCTTGCGCAGACGAGCCATCGGGCCAGAATAGGTACCGACGAAGGCCACCGAGGATGCAGATGTCCGAGAAACCATGTTCCGCTGAAACTCCCTTGAGCACTACGCCTGAAATCCCGCTGGACCGTGATCCGACAGGAGGAGGGCGTCTGATATTGGTTGCAACGCCAATCGGCAACCTTTCCGACATCAGCGAACGCGCCATTGAAAGCCTGCTTTCCGCAGATGCCATCCTTTGCGAGGACACCCGCGTTACAGCAAAGCTCCTGATGGCGCGAAATATTAGCACACCTACCAGAACGCTGCACGATCACAACGAACAGGAGCGCATACCGTTCCTGATCCAGCAACTCGAAAATGGAAGCAGGTTTGCGCTGGTTTCCGACGCCGGAACGCCGCTCGTGTCAGACCCTGGCTACAGGCTTGTCCGAGCGGCGATTGCAGCAGGCATCGAGATCACCTCAATCCCCGGACCAAACGCCGTCGTCACCGCTCTCACACTTTCGGGTCTGCCTCCCCTGCCGTTCATGTTTCTGGGCTTTCCACCCAAGATGGAAGCACGCGTTCGGGCATTCGAAGCTCTTCGGGCAGGCGAGCAGGCTGGGATTAGTTCCACGCTGATCTGGTATGAAGCCCCCCATCGACTGGTCGACACATTAAAAGACCTGATTGAGGTGTTCGGGCCAGCTCGTGAAGCCGCAGTTGGACGTGAACTCACGAAGCGTTTTGAGGAAATGGTGCGCGGAACGCTTGCGGAGGTTCTGTCGCATTTCGAGCAGACAGCTCCGCGTGGCGAAATCACCCTTCTGATCGGGCCGCCGGCCGAAGACGACAGTGGCGCGGATGATCTGGACCGTCATCTGGAGGAGGCATTGGAAACACATTCCGTAAAGGATGCCGCAGCCCTTGTTGCCGGGTTCATCAAGCTTCCCAAACGGACTGTTTATGCCCGCGCTCTGGAACTCTCCAGAAAGCGATGAAGAAAACTGGTGGTGCGGTATTTTTCCGTCCCACCAGAAAAAGATCAGTTTTCAGCTTTTGGCAAAACAAACAGGGACTGCGCGACTGCACCTCCGAGATGCACGTCGGAAAGCGCGATCGTCGTGGAACGACCTTGCGCATCCTGCACGATCCAACCGAGTAGTGCCAAGGGAGAATCGGACAGAAGCAACGTCAGATTGCCCTCCCCCGGATTATCCGAACGCTCCAGCGTAACGTGTAACTGGCCTGAGGTATGCTCGAATCCGGTTACAGTAACATCGCCGGAGAGATGCAGGTCAGGGCGCAGGAGCAGCCCCAGCGGCGTGCGGTCCAGCGGGATCGTCGTTACCTGCCCCACGCTGCGGTCCTGAAATACAACACGCCCATTATTCGCGACGAGCAAAAGCGGACTCGGGCTATCATAATCGAAGCGCATCCGCCCCGGCCGACTGAGCGTCGCTGTGCCAGACGTCGTTTTTCCATCCGGTGCCGTCTGCAAAAAACGAGCCTGTAGCGTCGTGATCGACGCAAGCGTGTCTTGAACGCGGGCTACCCAACCCTGATCAGCAGGACGGAGCTGTGCGGGTACCGCCTGAGCGAAAGCCACAGACGGAAGTGCCATCATGGGCGAAAGAGCCAGAGCAAATAAGCTGGCGCGCAAAATAGAACGGTTCATCATGGTCTCAGGAACTTCCAATCAGCACGCCGGTTGCAAAAACCAAAGCTCCACCCAGTAAGACCTGAGCGAAAGCAGACGCAAATGGAGTGTCCTGATAACGCCATCGAATCCACGAAATCAGGCTCAGTTCAGCGGCAACCGCGAAAATGGCAACACCGAAAGCGGCATGAAATTCAGGAACAAGAAACGGCAGCGTATGCCCTATCCCACCGCCGAAAGTCATCGCACCACAAATCAACCCGCGCAGCAGCGGTGCGCCACGGCCTGAAAGCTTGCCGTCATCGGCCAAACCCTCAGCCAACCCCATGGAAATGCCCGCGCCTATAGACGCAGCGACACCCACGAGAAAAGCCGCATGAGTGCTGTGCGTTGCGAATGCCGCTGCAAAAACAGGGGCAAGGGTCGAGACCGAGCCATCCATGAGGCCAACAAGACCCGGCTGCACGATCCGCAGCACGAAATCGCGCCGACTGCCCTCATTCTCATTATCCCGCTGATCGTCACTCAGGCGGCGATCAGCGATTTTCCTAGCTTCGATCTGATGCCGTTCTTCCTCGGACGCCAGATCCCCCAGCAATTTGCGCACTTCCGCATCTGTGGTCTGAGATGCAGCCTGACGATAAAAGAGCGCTGCTTCCCGCTCCATTTCGGCGGCCTGTGCACGAATGGCTTCAATACCGCGATTTTGCATCTGCCAGGCAGATTTTCGCACGGGAAAACCACGTACGTCCTGTCGGCGCACAAGGGGGATATGATTTCCAAAACGCTGAACGTAGAGATCGATCAGCTGCCGGCGATGCGTATCCTCTTCCAGAACCATATCCTGAAATATGGCCGCACTGCCGGGGTAATCCGTCTGAAGCATCTGGGCAAAATCTGCGTAGATATGCCCGTCCTCTTCTTCGCTCGCGATGGCAAGCGCGAGTATTTCGCGCTCCGTAAGATCAGAAAGCTTCGGCACGTTATACGGCTGACTCTGTAAAGATCGGCTTCACGTTTCCGCCCCACGCACCCTCATAAAGAGCAAGCCAGTATTCCGCCTGATTCGGGCCGCCTTCTGCGATCAGATGCAGGGGATCAAGATAATGCGCCTCATTGCGAACACGCGCGCGAAGCCCCTGCTCGGCCAGTGCGATCACCCGCTTTGCAAGCGCCTTCAGACCACCCGGGAACGGAGCATTCATTCCGAACTGCGGTACCTGCGCCCGTAATTGCGTATAAGCCTCCCAAGGCTGCTCCTGCACAAGCTTTTCAGCTTCCAGCAATGTTGCCGGATCATAAAGCAACCCAACCCAGAGCGCAGATTGCGCAACCATCAGTTCGGGCTTTCCAGCATCGGCTCCACGCATTTCAAGAAACTGCTTGAGGCGAACATCCGGGAAAACCGTTGTCAGATGGTCTTCGAAATCGCCGATCGTGGGCGTAAGACCTTCAAGGCCGGGCTGCGCCTCACCTGCGAGCCAGCGCCGGAACGAGCATCCTGAAACGTCAATATTTCTGCCATCCCGCGCCACGAAATACATCGGAACGTCCAGCACCCAGTCGATATACTGCTCAAAGCCAAATCCTTGCTCGAAGAAAATTGGCGGCTGGCCAGCACGCTGATTGTCGGTGTCCGTCCATATCCGTGCACGGTTGGACATGTAGCCGTTTGCTTTACCATCAATGAAGGGAGAATTCGCAAACAAAGCAGTTGCCAGAGGTTGAAGCGCCAGCGAAACGCGCATCTTGCGCCCCATGTCTGCTTCGTCCCCAAAGTCCAGATTGACCTGAACCGTACAGGTGCGGACCATCATATCCAGACCAAGAGAACCAACCTTGGGCATGTAATTGCGCATGATCCCATAACGGCTCTTGGGCATCCACGGCATCGCCTCACGCGTCCATAGCGGCTGGAATCCCAGTGGTGAAAAGCCCAGTCCCAATTCAGACGCAGGCCCGCGGATCAGGTCAAAATGCTCCTGCATCTCGGCCTGTGTTTCCTGCAGGGTCTGAACGGGAGCGCCCGACAGCTCGAATTGACCTGCTGGCTCCAGCGAAATCGAGCGACCTTCCTGAGCCCCCTCTCCCTTGAGGCCAATCAGGTGCTCACCATCATGGATGGGAGCCCAGTCAGGACCTTTCAGGGCGTGCAGAAGTGCACTGATACCTTGTGGTTCATAGGGCGGCGGGGAAAGAGGCTCACGTCCATCAGCGCGGGATGGCAGAACGAAGCCGAACTTCTCGTGTTCTGTGCCGATCTTCCATTCAGCCCGCGGCTTGCAGCCTCGCGCCAGGGTCTCGACAAGCTGGTCCCGATTCTCGATCGGAGCCGAATTGGACTGGCCGGGATTTGACATGGCGTTAGGCCTCGTCTTTCAAATCGTTGTTCGATAATGATTGAACTTGTAGCAGGTCAGGGCGTCCTGTCACCTCCTGCAACATGTTAAAACCCCCTAGCCACAGCAAGCCTTACAAGGCCTGCGCAGACGGCGGTCTCAGCCTTCAGGATCAAGGACCCGAGCGATATGCTCCTCACAGCGGGATGATGCTTCAACAGCGCAACCTCTGCCTCTGAAAATCCCCCTTCAGGGCCGATCAGAAGCGCCTCTCCGCTCACTGTTCCCGTTTCTTCCTGCTGGCGTTCCAGAGCAACACAGAGTGCCCTGCCTTCGGGCCACTCCGCGAGCACCTGCCGCAGAGGCGAAAGAAGCTGAATATGTGGCACATCCAGCCGCTCGCACTGCTCTGCCGCTTCTTCGGCGATCAGAAGAAGGCGGTCTGCGTTAAGCCTGTGGGTATTCGTCCGTTCCGTGACGACCGGCCGGAAAGACGTCACCCCAAGCTCGGTCCCCATCCGGATAACGAGTTCAGTCGCATCACGTTTCAGGGGAGCAAACAAAAGTTCCGCACCTTGTGTCGCGCACTGCGGCCGTTCGAGGTTTCGCAGCACCACACTCCCTCGGTCTTTACGCAGCGTATGAATACGCGCGCTCCACTCTCCATCGCGCCCGTTAAATACCCGAACCGCGTCGCCCACAGAGTGGCGCATGACGTTTCCCAGATAGTGGGCCTGCCCCGGAGCAAGCGAAATTTCACATCCCTGCGTAAAGGTCTCACCCTCCGCAGAAAGATACAAACGTGGATCAGATCGGCTCATCCTTTCTCGATACCGCGCATGGGCCATTGACGGAAGGCGCCTCCGCATCCCATCACATCCAACCATGACCAACAGTAGCGTTCATACCGATATCCACCTGGCAGGCCGCATCGCCAGATTGCCCGAGCCATGGCGCTCATATGCCCTGCTTGCACGGCTCGACAGACCCGTCGGAACGTGGCTGCTGCTCCTGCCCGGTATCTGGGGAATCTTCCTCGCGACTGGCGCTTCTCTCCAGACACGCCTGATTGATACGCTTCTCTTCGCAATCGGCTCCCTCGTGATGCGCTCCGCAGGGTGCGTCGTAAATGATATCTGGGATCGCGATATTGATGCACGGGTCGCCCGGACCGCTGGCCGCCCTTTGGCAAGCGGCGCGCTATCGCTTCGTCAGGGATTTTACCTGCTCGCAATCCTGCTGGCATGCGGGCTCGGCATACTCCTTTGCTTGCCTCGGATCTGCTGGGCTCTGGCTCCGCTAGCACTGTTTCTCGTGGCACTGTATCCCGCAGCAAAACGCGTTACGTGGTGGCCACAGCTCGTCATGGGATTCACGTTCGGTTTCGGTGCTCCGATGGGGTACGCGGCCTGCGCCAATGGCCTCGATGGCAATGGCATCCTGCTATATGGCGGTGTCATTCTCTGGCAGCTTGGCTTTGATACAATCTATGGCTTTCAGGATATGGAAGATGATGCGCGGATTGGCGTGCGATCCACATCCCGTTTGATGGAAACACAGGCCCGCCCCTTCATCGCTGCATGCTATTCATTAATGCTTCTCGCACTTGGCCTGACAGCCATTCATGCGCATCTGGGCTGGCTGTTCTGGCCATTTTTCAGCATCGCGTCCGTGCTGCTGCTCAATCAGGCACGGATCGTCAATCCATATAATGCCCCGGCCTGTCTCAAGGAATTTCGGCGCAACGTCCCCATCGGAATGCTGCTGGCCGCAGCTTTCATAGCGGGTCGTATCTTCGGATGACCCCACAGGAATTCATCGCCCAAAGCACTATTGTTGAAAAAGCCCCCCTCGTCCCTGAATTGTCGCTGCATCTGGCCACTGAAATCACGCCTATCTGGCTGGCCAGTGAGAGCTACCTGGAACAACTGGGAATAGAACCTCCATTCTGGGCTTTCGCTTGGCCGGGAAGCCAGCTCATTGCCAGATTCATCATCGACAACCCTGAACGCGTAAGAAATTTGCGCGTGCTGGACGTTGCCTGCGGCTGCGGTCTTGCAGCTATAGCGGCAGCCTATGCAGGTGCGAAAACCGTCGAGGCCAATGATATCAACCCTATGGCTCTTGAAGCCACAAGCCTGAACGCATCACTTAACAGCACGCCTGTTCATATTTGCGCCGGAGACCTGATCGGCACCATTCCGGACTGTGACCTGATGGTCGTGGGAGATGTCTGTTACAATGAAGCCATGGCAGCACGGATCGTGCCATGGCTGCTGGAATGCGCCAAAGGCTGTGAGGTCTGGCTATGTGATCCCGGACGCCACTACGCCCCAAAGCTCTCGCTGAAAGTTCTGGCCCGCTACGACGTGCCGACCACTCAGGAGTTGGAGAGCGCGACGTCACGCTCAACCACACTCTTCAGTCTACGAGATATTTCCGGCTAGCGCTCAAAGCACAGCCGACGATCGAAACAACCATCGCACATCCCAGGCAGATAAAAGCCGGATGCGGGAAAACCGTAAATAATCCGGCCACAAGCAACGCACCTAATGTCTGCCCAGCCAGACGCGCGACGGATAACATGCCGCTCTCGCCCCCTTCCCGACCTGCCGGTGCTGCAACCATAATTGCGCGATTATTGGGAGGCTGAAAAAGCCCAAATCCCATGCCAGCCAAAAGCGTACGCCACGCAATATCTAGATTGCTGGCGTCCGTGCTGAGCATAAACAGAAGCATAAAACCAAACGCGGTGATGCCCATACCTATGGAGGAAAGGACCGCAGCCGGAAAGCGGTCAGCAAAGCGCCCCACGACAAAAGACATCGTCGCGACACCCACTGCCCATGGGGCAATCAGCAGCCCGATCATGGATGGGCCACGGTGAAACGCACTCGCCAAAGTAAAAGGCATTGCTACGATGTAGAGGTTCGATGAAACGAACCCCATAAATCCTACCATACAAGCAAGCAGAAAGGGACGACGGGCCAGAAGGTCAACAGGCACAGTGGGCTCACGCCGACCACGCTGATATCGGAGCAGCAACACCCAGGAAATTATCCCGCCGCCAGTCAACCCAATGCCCGGGATCATATCTGCATGCATGAGGCTGTCGAGACCGACTCCACACAGAGAGAACGAAGCAACGGTAAGTAACGAACCAATCGTATCAATCGCCACATTATTGCGCGGGGTCTCTGGTAACGCGAGATGCGCCAATATCATGGCAGCAACGGCAAGCGGAAGGTTGATCCAGAAAATCCAAGGCCAATCCGCAACCGAGAGCACCAGTGACCCAAGCGAAGGACCAAGAGCAACACCAATGCCAATAAACAGGCCATTGAGTGCAATACCCCGCCCGAGTTCCTCATGCGGATAAATGAAGCGGACCAATGCAATATTCACACTCATGATGCATGCACCACCTACCCCCTGAAGCGCTCGGGCAAGTGTCAGTTCAAGCAGTGTGTGGGATAGGGCGCAGGCGACTGAGGCAATCAGAAAAAGCAGAATGCCAAACTGACTCATCCGTGCGAAGCCAAATCTCGCCCCCATAGCGGCGAGCGGAAGAAGACAGGAAAGATTGGCCAACTGATAGGCGTTGACCACCCAGATCGCCCGGGACGATGGAGCGTGAAGATCCTGCGCTATGGAAGGCAGAGCCACATTGGCGATGGCATAATCAAGGATAGACAGTATCAGCGAAAGCAGCACTGCCGACATTGCCTTCACACGCCGGGCCCCATAGAGGCCCGCATGTCGCTGCGGATCGTATTCGCCGCGCAGGCTGTTTACGGTCGCAGCTTTCATGATGTTCTATCGCCCCAGATCACGCAGGCGTTTGCCTGCAAAAAGGTTGGCTTCAATCGTTTCGAGGGAAACTCCCTTCGTCTCAGGCACCATGAAAAGTGTCATGAGAATAAAGAGACCATTGAAAACCGCAAAAAGAATAAATGTGGATGACGCTCCCATAGCGACCATCAGAAGCGGGAAAGTTTTGGAAATAGCCCAGTTCGCAGACCAATTTGTAACGGTAGAGCATCCAATCCCAAAATCACGTCCGCGCGTTGGCTGAACTTCGGAACACAGCGTCCAGACCAGAGGCCCCTCTCCGATGGCGAACCCTGCCACAAAAACCAGAACCAACCCACAGAGAACCAACTGCATGGCGAAAGTTGTAGCGCCCACACCCAAAAGAACGCCAACACCGAGCAAAGATGCTGCGGCAATGGTGCAGCTCAGAATCAGAAGCGGACGACGCCCCCAACGATCGACAAACGCGATAGCAACAGCCGTGAAAGCCATGTTCGTCAAACCCACGAGCGTAGTCGCCCATATGGCAGCGCTGGTGCCAAAATGTGCCGCCTGAAAGACGCGTGGTGCGTAGTAAAGCAGTGCGTTGATACCCGTGAGCTGCTGCATGACCTGAAGAAGCAGGCCCAAAAATACTGAACGACGGAAATGTTTGTTTTTGCAGAAAAGGCCAAAACCCGCATCGGAGCTATGCTTGATACGGGCCTGAATGTCCTGGAGTTCAGCTTCAGCCACCTCTTCGTCGGAGCGCAGATTCTGAAGAACCTTGCGCGCGCTTTCCGTGCGCCCCTTCATCATAAGCCAACGGGGGCTATGAGGCAGTATCAGAACAATCCCGAGGAAAATGGACGCTGGAACAGCCATAATGCCCAGCATCCAGCGCCAGTGGCCACCGTCGGCCAGAATGCTGTCTGACACGAAGGCTAGAAAAATCCCGAGGGAAACCATAAGTTGGTAGAAAGAAATCATGGAACCACGAGCAGATTCCACAGTGATTTCCGAAATATACAGCGGTGCAGCAAAGGCCGCGATACCCACTGCCAGCCCCAGGAATACCCGCCCCAGAATAAGAACCGCAGCAGATGGTGCCAACGCGCACAAAAGCGTTCCGGAAAGAAATAGAACTGCGGCACCAAGCATGGCACCCGTTCGCCCAAAACGTACAGAAATGCGCCCGGCGAACAGCGAGCCAAATGCAGCGCCCGCCATCATGGACGAGACGATCCAGCCCTGAAGGGCATCAGTCGCATGGAAATCTGTAGATATAAAAGGCAACGCACCCGCTACGACACCGGTATCAAGACCGAACATCAAGCCTGCTAGTGCTGCCAGAATACCGAGCGCCGTAGCCCGTTTAGTGCTCCGCTGTGCCTGCCCTACGGCGACATCATTGCGGACCGCGGCGATCCCAACCATAACTTATCAATCCTCGCTCCTAGCCCGAGCAGGGCCTATGAAAAGAGGACCCTTCTAAGGACGAACGAATACGTTAACCAGATACAATCGAGGAAAAAAAACCAAGCTTTGCGTTACCGTGTTGAAATATGATTCTGCCATGCGAAACCCGCATGGCAGAATAGGTATCTTATTTGTCTGCGTACGGATTTTTTGTTCCACGCAGCTGTAAGCGGATCGGCGTCCCTGGGAGATGGAAGGTCTCTCGCAGGCCGTTTACCAAATAACGCTTGTAAGCTTCCGGCAGAAGCTCGGCACGCGTACCAAAGAGGATGAACGTTGGAGGGCGCGACTTGGCTTGCGTCATGTAGCGCAGCTTTAGACGACGGCCATCCACCAGAGGTGGCTGATGACGATCCAGCGCATCCTCGAACCACCGGTTCAGCTCGCCCGTTGTCACGCGGGAATTCCAGACCTCATGAGCACGACGCACTGCCGGAAGCAGTTGATTGACGCCCGCACCCGTTAGTGCAGAAAACGCAACGACTGGAATACCGCGCATCTGGGCAAGCGACGTCTCAATGCGATCGGAAATTGCCTGCCGCGTAGCGCCGCGATCCACGACTGCATCCCATTTGTTCAACGCCAGAACACAGGCGCGTCCCTCGCGCTCAATGAGGCGTGCAATCTGCAGATCCTGCTCATGAACCCCGAGTGTTGCGTCGATTGTCAGCACGACCACTTCAGCCATTTTCAGGGCTTCGATGGAGGCTGAAACGGACATCCGCTCAAGGGCTTCCTCAACACGGGCACGCTTGCGCATTCCAGCTGTGTCTACAAGCTTGATTGGGCCAACTTCGTCGAACAGATCTACGGAAATAGAATCCCGCGTCAGGCCTGCTTCAGGGCCGGTGATCATGCGCTCTTCACCCAGAAGGCAATTGAGCAACGTGGACTTACCCGCATTGGGACGACCGATAATCGCAAGACGAAGCGGGCCTGCAGGTCTCTCATCCCCTTCTCCGGGACGGCCGCCACGCTCTGCACGCGGCGCATCCGGGAGGCGATCTGCGATCTCGCCCATGAGATCAGCAATACCCTCACCATGCTCCGCAGAAAGCGCGAGCGGTGTGCCCAGCCCCAGCGAGTATGCTTCAAGAGCCGCGTTTGTGCCTGCCTGACCTTCAGCCTTGTTGGCAATCAGCAGAACAGGCCGGTCCTGACGACGCAGCCAATTCGCAAAATGCGCATCAGCCGGCGTAATTCCTGCACGGGCATCAATGCAGAACAGAACCAGATCTGCCTGCGCCACCGCAGATTCAGAGGAAGCGCGCATCCGCCCAAACAAAGTGTCTGGTGCAGATTCTTCCAGACCGGCTGTATCGATCAGCCGGACCATCCGGCCACGCAACTGGGCGTCACCTTCCTTACGGTCACGGGTCACGCCCGGCATATCAGAGACCAGCGCCCTGCGCTGACCGACAAGCCGGTTGAATAAAGTGGATTTCCCGACATTCGGGCGCCCGGCGATTACTACGACGGGCAGTTTTTCTTCAGTCATCTATCAGCCATAAGCCCGCAGGTGGCCGTCCTGGGTCAATGTGAGCACAACACCGTCACAGACGATGGGCTGCACCTGACAGGGGGCCGCAGTTTTGCGGGTCAGTTCCAGTTTGCCGCTGACGGCGTCCACAATGGCCATACCCTCTTCAGGTAGGGTGGAGAAACAGAGCAGCTTTCCATTTACCAACAGCGGTCCGACCCACTGCAGCGCATCTTTCTGTACATTTTCGCGGCGGAAGCGACGCAGCTGCGAAATCCAGCGCACATGACCTGAAAGACGATCAATGCACGCAATCTGCTGATCAGTGGACAGGACATAGAGCCAGTCGCCACAGATCGTCAGAGGGTTCTGACCGCTGACTTCGCGCTCCCACAGTCTCCGGCCCGATCGCATGTCGATTGCTACAAGCACCTGAGACATAGAAACGGCATAAGCCGTACCACCCACGATGACGGGAGCACCCCTTACGCATGAGAAATCAAGCATACCGCCACGGCCATTGGAGCCGCCAAGGCTGTCACTCCAGACCATTTCGCCCGAGGCAGCACGAAGTGCAACCAGATCGCCGCTGCCAAAACCAGCGAGGATGACACCATCAACAAACGCCGGTGCGGCCTGACCGAAAATAACGGTGTCCGCTGCTGTCGCTTGATAGGACCAAACCTGACGACCCGATGTCGCTTCCAGTGCAATCAGACGCTCATCAATCGTGCCGAACACGACCAGTCCGCCAGCAATGGTAGGAGCGGAACGACCAGGTGTTCCAAGATCAACCGCCCATTTGATTTTTCCGGTTGCGACATCGAGCGCAACCGTCTGCGCAACACCATCAACGACGTAAAGCGTATCGCCATCAATGGCGCTGCCACCACCAATGTTGGTGGAGCGGGACTTCTTTGGTGCAGTCTGGCGTGACCAGATCTGCTTCATTCCCGGCCACGTCCATGCACGAACGACACCCTGGGCGTCGGTCGTGAAGATGCGGCCATTCCCCACAACTGGCGGGGACTGAATCGCGCCCCGATTGGTGGGCATGATCGCAATCATCGACAGGAAGCTTGTCGGATTGACTTCGGCACCGATCGAGCGGTTCCACAGCGCGTGATCACCATTCCACACCGCATTCACTGCAATATGGCTCGGGATACGACCGACCTGCAGGCATTCCGTAACCGGCTGCGGCGCAGGCAGGGTGATAGGCGTGTGATCTTCCTTGTCAATCGTCAGCCCGGCACCAGTCGAAAGAATGTCGACGCGATGTCCCATGACGATGGGCTTGGCATCATCATCAAACAGGCCGCAACCACCAAGCGCGGCAAGAGCACTGCCGGAGCATGCGGCCTTCAGAATACCACGACGACTGAGAGACATACGCCCTCCTGCATTGGAAGAACGGCGAATCATCCTGCGTCTCCGAAAGTCTCAAGCAGGGCCTGCGCACGTGCGCGGCTACCGGCAGTTGCCGTGTCACTGTTTGCAAGCTGTGTCAGAAGACGGCGTGCTTCCTGATGGTTGGCATCCGTAGAGCCAGGACGCAAATCAAGCGCTACAAGACCTTCCTGCGCAAGCGAAGCCCATGGACCACCATTTTCCTGTGCAAGGGCTTCATATCCGGCACGAAGAGTTTTTGGGTCTGCGGTATTCGTCTGGGCATTCAGCAACATGTAACGTGCCATACCGCGAAGGCCCTGATCTGCCTTGGTGTCGTCGGCAACGCTTTGCCAGGACTGAACTGCACCAGCCGTATCGTGAGCCTGCATTTTCATGTCAGCCACGCGCATTGCCGCGAACGCACGAACACCAACCGGCCCATGAACAGCCAGATCCGCAAATGCAGCTTCTGCGCGGTCGGTCGCAGCCTTGTCGTATTTGGGATCTGCAAGGGTCTGAAGCGTTTGGAAATAACGGGCCGAAGCCACACGCTGCGCCTCATGCCTGGAGTGAGAACTCCATGCCCAGGCACCGCCGCCAATTGCTGCTACAACCAGCACTCCGCCAGCCAGGGCGCCAAAACGGCGCGCCATGGCCCGCAGACGCTGAGCCCGCATTTCCTCGTTCACCTGCGTGATGAAATCGTCAGCCACCTGGTCCCCTGTTGGATCGGTATGTCACTTGAGAGCGGAACCATACAGGTCAAGGGCGTTTGCGGCAAAC
>Ga0157363_1001981_pt1 | contig 17676 bp, 9 predicted proteins | sample AttsexASBM1_FD_111477 | JGI IMG/M metagenome (GOLD analysis project Ga0157363, IMG submission 111477) | Fungus gardens microbial communities from leaf cutter ant in Ribeirão Preto, State of São Paulo, Brazil - Atta sexdens ASBM1 | ecosystem: Host-associated > Fungi > Mycelium > Unclassified ... | reverse complement strand
TCACGAACACATAAGCTATTTTCTTATCGATCGTGTTTAAATGTGACTTCTGTTAGAAATTACGTATCAAAAATCGTTTCATAAGACAGAAGCGCGAATCGGATCGTAAAACCGAATGATGAGAATCGCGACGATATTATAAACGGCGCGAATAGGTATTGGTGTGTCGATCACGGTAAGAAAAGTAGTCTCAAAAGTGCGAAAAGCCGGCATTCTTCCCCTTCATACGCCAAGATGCCTCTTTATCGCGAATTCGAATATCCTACTGAAGCAAAGCGTGCGGCGAATGATGAACCAGACACCATTGCCGTTTGGAAGCAAAGCCCGAATAAAATTCAGCGTTTCGCGGGTGATGAACCGTGATGACGAGAAACGATAAAGGGAAACGAAACAGTACCGTAGAGATACACAAATTTAGAATACAGAAGGCATTGAAGGAATCACTCCGGTTACATTTTATATAAGAATAGGAATGAGATGTATGTGAGTTATTTTTCTTTTTCAATGAAGATATTTAAGTTATATTATTTTAATAAATGAAAAAAAATATTGCTCTTATATCATTCTTTGCCTCTACTGCAGGCTCTATTGAATGCACTCAATTATAAATCTCTTTGCCAAAAATGTCAAACAATTTAATTTTCTTTTTATTATATCGTAAATTTGGATAGTATAAATTTGGATTATTCTTAAAATATACTTGGAATTCAATGTACTCATTTTTTTATGAGAGTCATTTTCATTCTATTAAATTAATTAATTCTTTTAATTAACGGTGACTCTATTAAAGTCACTCATTATAAATCTCTTTGTCTAAAATATTAAACAATTTAATTTTTTTTGCGTTACATGTACAAATTTGAATTATTCTTAAAATATACTTATTATATTTAAAATATTGTACCTAGTATTCATTCTTTTTTATACGAATTATGTCATTTTGATTCTTTGAAATTTTAATTAGTATCTTTTAATAATAAGTTAAATGGATCTTACAGATTCAGCATCAATAAGTATATGTTTTAGCGTCAGATCCGAAGAATTAATGTCCTCAGAAAATTCATCTCGTGATCGACAATGTTCTTTAAAAAATGAACGATATCGAATTAAAATGCAAAATCGATCGCGTTTGTCAATTGTAATTTTTTTTTCATGGCACCTCTTTTGATTAATTCTGATCCAACACAAATGAAGCTCAATTCGTAAAATCCGATATATTTTTGACCATTAGATGTATATTTTTGAACATTATTCACATATTAAATCCGATTCTGAAACTGATGACCTAGTTTTCTGAAGTCAGTGAGTTAACCGTGCGCTCCCGCGTATGCGGGGATGAAAAACGCCATGCTTCGATCGTCGCATTTTCTGCAGACATTCGGGCGAGATTTAAAATTATTGAAGCAGTACATTTCCTCATTTAACGATCACTCCTGATTTTGTACTTTTAAAGTTTTCTCGAACACGAAACTTCTTTCTAGTGCGCCAAGTATTCATCCTTTCTTGCATCGGTAAATTCACGGTGCAATAGAGAAACGAAGATAAAAACTTGCTGATGAATCATATACAATACGATACGATATATATGCGAAAATTCAATCGACGTAATGATAAAAATTATGTTATACCATTATGTACCTTTTATTCAATCGCTACGTTTTACAAAGATTTTTATATTATACATAAACGTATGTAAATGTACGATATGTATATGGTGTTTATGTAAATTAGCGTTTAATATTTTTCAATTCACATAAATAATGAAACAAATTAAATAATGAACCAAATTTATCAAGATTATATCATTAGATATACATAAGTCTCTTACCAGATATCGTTAACATGACAAAAATAAACAAAATAAAAGTAAAATTCTAAAGTCTTAGTTCCTATTTCTTTTAGTCCTATTTTATTATTTTAAAATTGATTGATGCAATAATCACATTGTTTTGATTAAACTGAGAGTAAGCACAATATAATTGAGGTAATTTTCACAAATTTTAAAATATTTTTTTATCTTACTCGCTTTATTCGCTTACTTATTTACTTTTAATTTTGTTTCTTTTCTTTTTCGCGACACACTTGGAGACCATTTGCGACACACCGGTTGAAAAATCCTGATTTAAACTGATGGTTTAAATTAAATTATCATTTAATTATCCTTGCATATATTTTTTATTTACATTATTCTGTTTTATCTATGATATTATTTTGATTATTATATTTTAAATTATTTAGCATGCTGGGATATAACCTTCTGTGTATATATTACAATACGTGATATAAACAAAAATAATTTTAAACCGCATCATAATGATATGTAGAAAATATATGATATAAATAGATAAATTACCTTTGATGCATTGACGAGCGATTTAATTTACTCACAAATACCACAATATTTCATTAAGCGAACAAAATGGAAGCGAGATATGAAATTCACCTTATATGATATAGTTTAAAAATCGTGTGGGTGCAGAATAAATAAATCTGAACACAAATAAAGCAGCCATATATTCATATGACGGATATGTTATTGTCCTATCGTATATTGTCCATGCTCGGCAGATGAATCTGCTTTACATATTTTACCACAGTACGAACGCAGTACGTACATTTCATGGTTGATGCTATATTCACAAATGCGTTTACAAGTCTGAGGAAGCTTCGGTGTATAAACCGGACGTACCGGAAGATGTCTTTCTAGAAAAGAGGCTGAATTCCGTAAAAGGAGCAGAAAAAGTTTGGGATCACAGAAGTGTGACATCTCGATTCCGGTTGCGCAAAAGAACAGAATTTTTTAAATAATTTACATTCACCAGCGATCTTCGCGAGCCATAGAAGTAAAAAATATGCATGAACGATAATTTCGCGCTTTGTTCGCCTAAATTAAATGTCGACGGAATATTTATAAAGTAAAAAATTATTGTTATGTTTTTCACAACAATATTATTTGTGATATAAAAAATATAAAAAAAAATTTCTATGATTCTCATCATTAATGGACCCGTGATTTGCGTTTGAATAAATTTTACATGTAACTGTGCATATATGCGATTATTGAAATAATTATCATAATGTTTAGTTGCCGTATCAATAATAATTATATAAAATTTGATGAAATTATATTATCTCAATGGATGGTACAGTTACAATGTACGGTGTGTTCTAAAACAATTAATATATAATTTAATGAGAAATGTTGAAAATTAATTAAATGATATTAATTAATTAATTTAATAAAAAGAATAATTTTTCAAAATAATTACATCAATGTATAATTTTTTGCTTAAAAGATATAGAATTTTAAAACACACACACACACACACATATATGTATCATTCATAATTAGCAACAATATGCAATAATATGAAAGTAATTTATGACTATAGACAGTGTTCTATTTCTATAATATCAAATGTTAATATATAAATGTAATATTTATGTTAAACAGCTAATTTATATTCATTTATATTATTTATATTTATACACATGAAAATCATTTCGCTAAATTGTACAAAATTTTAATTAGATATCTACAGATCTGAAAATAATTTTGCTAGACTATCAAAATAACAAAATTATTCAGATCTAACAAAATTATTTTCAGATCTGTACCTAATTAAATTTTTAGATACTTCACCAAAATCATTCTTTACGATTATTTAACTTTTCAAAGTTTAATAAAGATTAGATTAGACACCTAGTATATTTCAATAAATTAAATCATTGGCTCGACAGTAACATCTATATTTTAGATGCTTTCATCGATGATTCTGTATAAATTTGATTATATCCAATTAATTTATTTACGCATGACTGATATTGTTACCATTCTATCAATAATTGTCGAAAGGCTTTAATAAATTAAATTTAAAAGTTGTAAGTAATATTTTTAATCATTTAAAATAAGACCGATATGTGAATAAATATATGAATAAATTAACTATGTAAGAGAAGCTCAAATTATGATCAAAGTGATGTTGAAATAATATTTTTGTATGTATTTTAAATATTTATTTCAAATATATATAATTACATGCTGATTACTTTCGGACTTGCAACATGATCAAATAGTAATATCATTCACATCAGATTAAATTAATCATCGATTTGATGCATCTTAAATTGTAAAGAATTTATTGCAAAAAATACTACCTTAGCCAAAATTCGAATCTGAAATCTTCCGACTTTCCGAGGCAGGTTTCTCAGCCAATTCGAGACATGTGGCAATATTTGTCGCAATAACCAGTATATGTAGAGAAAAAAGTATGCATTGGAAGGCGAGCGTATATAAACAAATATTACCACATGCCTCGGTGGTCAAATTGGCTAAGACACCCACTCTGAAAATCAGACGGAAAGGAAATCGAGGGGAAAAGTTAGGAAAAGTCTCGGAAGATTTCAAGTTTGAATCATGGCTGAGGTAAATTTTTTGCAATAAATTTTTTTTACAGATTTAAAATGCTAGTAATATCATATCGATCAATTTAATTTGTGAAATTACTATTATTTCAGTTGTAAACTGAAAATATACGACACGCAATCATATATGTGAAATAAATATATTTAAAATATATAGAAATATTATTTTCACATCTAACTTTGACTATAGTTAACGCTTCTCTTACTTATTGTGTATGCGCGCGCGCGCGCGCGCGCGCGTGTGTGTGTGTGTGTGTGTGTGTGTGTGTATGTGTTAGTTAATTTAATTTAATTTTTAATTTTTCATCAATAGATTTTAACCAAATCTCTTAAATGCTAACAATTTTGTATAAAATTCAAATTATAGAAAAACTGGCATGATTTGAGGAAAGCTGCATTTAAAAATATGCTCTGTACTTCTGTAATTTTAAAATAAATTGTTTGCAAATGAAGTAAATTTATACAAATTTGCAATAAAACAAGCTAAAAATCTCTCGAGTATTAAACGGTGTCCGCGCCTCTTTAGAATTCTAGAGATCTTTCTTAATGTGTAACAATAGATAAAAAAGCGAGCAGTCGCACGCAGGCAAATTGTCCTATTAATTGTCTTATTAATGAGCTATAACCAAGTATAGTAAGTAGAAAACGAGTGCAGCGCACGGGCAACAATGAGAACTGTCGAAAACAGGTCAGACTATTTATGGGTTTTTTCTTCACGTAACCACATTTCAGGCTTTGCCACTATTCCATGCTGCTTTTAGATCGCGGGAAAATCGCGGTATCCGACCAACGGACATAAAAAGAAGCTCTCGCTTGCGCTTTTCTTCTAAGTTTCTTGCTTATTGGCATCCGTCTCCTTAGATTAACGTATATTTTTGGTCAACGAAGAAAAGGTAAAGTTATCTTCATGTCGAAATTATCGAACACTCCGTGCAGATAAAAATTTGCAACAATCATTAGAATAGTAATTGTCGTCGGACTTTACTCCGACAATATAATCGACAGAAATGATTGTCTTTTTATTTCTAGAATAATAAAGCACTCATAAAAATCGTACGATCTCTTATGCGTGATGTTATTCATGTCACATATAACAATAACATACGTGAATATGTATTTGAGAGTATTTTACATATCGACAGTCAACAATAATAGAATGTTTCCCGACATAATATGGGGCTGCAAATATATATACCTTCTACATGTACCACTGTTTTAGTCTCTTTCGAGAGATTTTTTTTCAGTAAATATCCATAAAAATTCCAGTCAAAATATCAACAATGAGATGAATCTTGGTGTGATAAAACATTTGTCGAAACTAATGCAGAACTAATGCAGAATTATCAAAATACAGACTGCAATGAATAACGAGCGACAGTCAAAATTCTGTTTTTGTACATTGAGAGAAAAACTTTTGATATTTGTAACTATAATTACATGTCACTATAATTATCATTATTACTTTTATTGACAAATATACATAGTTGACAACAAAAAATAATTATAATTAGTTATTATTATCATAAAAATTGCATTGATTGCAATTATTATAAATTATAGTTAAATATTTTTAAAGCTATATAATATTTTATATAATATTTTAGTTACCTCCAAAAATGATTATAATTACTATAAATCAATCATTTTTATAGTAATAATCTATAATTATAGTCATTTCCGATTGCCAATTATATGTATTTGTTTGCTAGAACTATACATATAGTTTACTACTAATTTATAACAGAAATAATCATATCAAATATTTAAAAGTTTGCGTAAAAATAATGCATTCTGTTCAATATAAGAGAATATATGCGCTTTCTTGTTTTAATCTTCTCAATTATTTCTGTGTAATTTGCATAACGACAGATTAAAATCATTAACCCGCAATCGCGTAAAATAATTCAACATGAACAATTCAGTTTCCTTGCTACGCTGATACAATAATTTTAGCTCTTTGAAATGTTTCATCTGTGCATCACGGTCGATTAAATTAGTCGCGTCATTTTCCTGTGAAATCAACTATTAAAGTTACAAGCGAATAATTTATTGATGACTGTACAACACGATATTGATCAATAATCGCTACGAATGAATGGATAAATGTAATAATCGCATCGATGTTAATTGGTCGCTTAATTATTTCTCATTATGACAACCGCTCGTATATCGATCACATGGCTTCGTAGGTGTCTCATAGTTTTCACGCGGAAAAGCTTCCGCGTCGTCGCTATACATGTGAAATACTCGCAGTTAAACGGTACTTTGACATAATTGCTTATTGCGAAAGTGTCGTAAGCAGTTGGGTTAACCCGATCGTTACTGTACTTGAGTAAGCCGGCTATGTCGATAAGGCTTACTATCTTCAAAGACGTAAAGATAGAAGCCGATTACACCGATTAATTGGTTTAACTCGGTAAATTGCGCTCGCTTATCTCAGTCTTTAAACTGTAAATATATATATATAAGTAATAGACTTTTCACACTAGACCTTTCATGTGAATGCTAATTCAAGATGTCAAGCCTTGCATTCATATTTTTTACGTATAAGATAATAAAAGTTATATAGTTACATATTTCATATGTAAAACTTAAAAGTTTCGATGGTTGAAATATACTAACTTTTTTACTAACTGCATATATTTTTTGAAAGAAATTTTAAAGAAATGCTAATTCATAATCTTGAAATGCTTATTATTATAAATTAATAATTTATCACATATCTGAAATATGTGTATAATTGAAATGTAAACATAAATTTATTATCTTCTATATCAATATAAATTATAATTATGTATAATATTTCATGCGCGCAAAATTTATAACGAAGTTTTGGTGTAGTTAAAATATAGTAACTTTATTATTACTCGCGTAAATTTTTTAAAAGAAATTTAGTCAATTTGTAACTTTGAAATATTTACGAACGCGATACAATTTAATACACGCTTAAAATATGTATAATTGAAATATAAACATAAATTCAGCACGGCATTACTCTCATCTCAGCAAACTTCGTTATTGGCGTTTCACGTTTCGCGTTATATAATTGCAGCTGCTTAAATATGAGTTTTATTTGCCTAATACATATACGAAGTTGACGAAAATCATTCATGCTTAGCGTTAAATGTTGAATGCGAATAAGCTACATCGCGGATAAGCGTCAAGCGCAAATCGTACAAGAGGCACTGAGAGTTGCCACATAGGCACGATCCCCGAGTGTTAAGCTCAGGGTACGTGGAAGTATATAACGCACGGTACGTGAAGAAAATTCCCATTGGTCCCGGCAAATCGATTCGGAGTACAATTTGGCAAGGAAATCGGATTTCCAATAACGACGCGACGCTGATTATCATGCGATTGCCACCTTGCCGATCGACGCCGAAACGGAACGAAGGAGGCGGATACCGATGAGAACGCACGAGAGTATTCCAAGTCAATCGGCGGAATTGGTGCCGTTGCGATTTTTCGCTCGTAAAATATTTTCAGAGCTTTCTCTTGATTGCCATTATCATAAGCTTCATATGCAGCTTATTACGAATGAATTATTGTTTCATATTTTGTAATATCGAATGTGGGAAGTTTCGCAATTGCATCATAAATAAAATTATTTCAATATCCACTCGTATTTCTTGCCTTTCGCGTTGATCGTATAATGTAATTGATCATATAACTGTACTATATGTTTAAGAAATATCGGGACTATCATATTCGCTATACTGCAAATCGTAAATTCACGTCGATTTAATGGCAAGTATTTGGTATACTTGCGCTTATTATATCGAACATTCTAAATAGAACTTACTGCGTTTGAAGCCTTTAGTATTATTTGCTTCCATTGGGTTGCTTACTTTCAGCGAACGACCGTCAACCGAATTAAGAACATCTCAACCGTCTATCCTAAACGATAGAGTAATCGTTCAAGATGTTCAAAGCCGGGAATCATTCGCCTCGATCGATGCGCTCGGATAGGTAAAAATACACGTCAAAGTCTACACGCGGAAGCGACTGATCGGGAGCGTCTGGCAGCGAGGGGATCGATTTTTAAGAACGGCATACGGAAATATTGGTTCGGGTAACGACTTCCGTTCCCCGTGTTTACGCCCCGGTAGTCAAGGGTTAAGGCATCTCGAGAGACGGGTTTCTTCTGTAGAGAAGGATACGCATGAGAAGGAATGTGAGACGGAGAAAGCGACAGAGAGAAGAAAGAAGGCGAGAGGAATGTTGGTACCGAACGAACGAAGAGATGTACGTGAACACGAAAAAATATCTTCCCTGTTCTCTCGGTTTTTCTAGCCCCACAGCTAAGTAATATTTCATCTGCAACGTATGTACAGGATGTTACAAAAATCGCTTGATTTTATGTTTCTTCCATCTAGCATCTTATGCGCCCATCAAATATTAAAAGAGGCAAGCGAAAACTGAAGTTCTTATAATTTTATCTGTAATTTTTATTTAGAATTTTACTTATATAAAAAAATACATATAATGCCGCAAATTAGGAGAGATATAAAGAGTTGAACTCGAGCAAATTCTTGTGTATCAAATTCAAATTTATGACGAGAGGACTGCGGTCGAGATTTAACGCGCAAATTAGGATGTTCTGAATGCAAATGTGCAGTCTGAAAACCATGAAGTATTTCCTAATTGAGTCGGTAATGATCCCCATGACTGTTCCAATGACATTCCTCTGTGGAAATCTCGTTCGAGATGCATCGCGTGATAATTGTGATGAAACTTTGTTTCCTCTGCTGCTCATTAACATCAAGCGTTGAAACCGTTAAATCGAAAAGTTACCTTATTTTTCGTGAATCTAACACATTCTCTTTCTTCCTTTATTCAGGATCGAGTTAATGTGCAATATTCTCATGAATTAACAATATTGTCATAATTTTCATCGGATGCCTCGGGATTTAACTTGTAAATGGATAATCACGAAGCATAATCATTAACTCCGAGAGTATAATAATTAACTGCAATAGGTCCACGCGTTTATTAGCTATTTGCAAATTGTAAATTGTAAATATAATCAGATGGAAACTAGGATGACATTGATTTAGCTAACTCAAAGTAATCTACCCCGAGTGGAGCACGAATCAATTAATTTTATTGGATATGATTTGAACTCATATCGACATATCGGATATGAGAAAATATCTCTCTATTAATATGATTAATCGACCAGTAAGAGTCGTTCCATTACCGTGATATATTTAGACGTGACTAGTTTCCGGGTCAGCAAACTATCTATTTAAACCGATATAAGGTTCTTCTAATCGACATCCGTTAAATCGACGTCAACTAGAAGTATACTCGTAAGGAAAACTACAGACTTCAGCGGAAATAATCGTCGTGTACAATCACGATACGTTGAAGATAGTAACAGTGCGGCTTTACGGATTGCTTACGACACGGGAGATCACATGCGCCACCGCAATAAATAGATTTTACACGCCGGGTGGCAACAAAACTGGCTTCGGCGGGATAAGCCGTTACACTCTTTTCGATACTTCCTATACATGCGCCGCTGCATTCTGCAACTTTACTGCGCCGCGCAGCACCGTGACGTGGCTATAAATAACGCCGAAATAGCGTGTCCAACGTCCGACCAATAAATCTACATATAACCCCGGGAGGGTAAAATAAAGTTATGGGCCCGCTTCATGCACTGATACAGACCGATAGTTTATCCTGCTTTGACTGTTGCAAGTAGTCACTTCGTCCCTCCGGCACTCTCTTTAGTTCTGCCTTTCGACATACCGGAAACTCGATGTCCCTCTTTCATGCTCTTTTCATTCGCCGCGCTTCTCCCTCTGTTCCTCTCTATCGCACGAATTCACGCATGCATCCCCAGGTTTGTTACTACCCCGCCCTTCTCGTGGCACGTCATGCAACCGCTATACGAAAATGCATTATTACGTTGACACGTACACAAACTCGATTCCGCGAAAGCCCAGACACGTAACTTTGTGATACATGATCCGCGAAGCCCGAGATAGGTGTGCACGTGTAACGCGTATACAGGTTGCATCAAGAAACGTATCTAACAGAGGTTCATTCTTGGGAGAGAGAGAGAGAGAGAGAGAGAGAGAGAGAGAATTTCAGAATCTATTTAGGAAACACTTAATCCAAGAATTCTACCTGTGAGAGAATTTCTAGGTTTCGATATTAAATATCTATTCACATAATTTTAGAAATTCTCAACTGTAAAATAATCTTTTCAACACATACGCATTTTATTTAATTATATATTTAATGTTTTTCCAGTTTGATCGATAACATCTAGCAATAAATAATTCGTACAGAGTAATAGAAAAAGACAAAATAAAAGAAGAATACAAAATCTCTGAATTTTATAAAATTTAATATTATAAATTTTCAATATTATAAATTTATCATATTTTATAAATTAACATAATTAGATCAATTTATGTGTTTGAAAGAAATATGTAAAATACACGTTATTCCATAACTATAATTAATAAGAATTCTTTTCAACCTCCTTTAAAGAGTCAAAAAATTACCATACTTAACAGATAGTTAATGTTTCACTTTGGACCACAAAAATAATTTTACTTTTCCAAGAAAAATATGTACTGTTGGGAAGGGTAAGAACGACACCAACAGCGACAACGCGTTTCAGTTTCCTACCCGATGCTCAAGCTTGCCGGCGTTCTCCCAACGGTCGCGAGCACTAAACAAGGTCGCCGTAATTAAATTTTTGTCCGACTCGTTTTTTTTTCCTCCCTTTATTTGTACTGGATAGTGCTAGGCGGTGCAATTAGTGTCATTATAAAGCTACGGGGCGTCTCCTATTCTAGAAAGCTGGTGCCGCTTCTTACGCAGGCTGTTGAAATAAACGTGTTCCTTGCAAATTTAACGTTGATTTCCATAGTGCATTCCAAAAATCTCCCAACCCCGAGATCGTGTTTCTGAGAAACATGTTTTGGGCTGGAAATGAAGATAGCAGAAATGCGCAAGAAGCGAATAAATAATAAATATGAAAGATGCACCTAGTAAAGAACTGAATAAATTGCTGAATAAAGTGCGAAACGCGTCTACCTCTCACTTTTTAATGATTCAAATATGACCGAAGCATCTAAGTAGTAAGAATTACGGAAAAGCACTAAATAGTGAAATTCTTATAAGAAATTCTAATACATTTTCTTAAAAAATTGACGATATATTGCTTTCTCTATTGACATATTTTATAATATAAATGTAACATTAATATTTCTCCTCCTATATTCATATATTTCTGCATATGATGGAAAAAGTATCACATGTTAAACACATCTCTGAGCACGGAATAAAAATGAAATAATAGAATAAAATAAAAGCACACATGAATAAAATAAAAAGTAAATAAAATGATGTACATAAATAATGAGTAAAACAGATTGTAACATTATAAAAAGAATATTTTTTTCTTCGCACTCTTGTTTTTCGATGACGTAATAATAACTTTTATTGAAACATCTGAATTGTATATTATTAACTTCTAAAAAGCGAAACTTGCAACGTGAAAGAGCTAAAGAACATCTTTTATTTCATGAAGCTGATGTTACTAAAATGACGTATACATAATACATATATATTGAAATAAACATGTTCTTCTTTTTTTGAATTTTAAATTGATTTTTTTCTCTTCACGGAAAAATCTTTTATTCTCGCGAGTTGTCTCTGAACATAAACGCTCAAAGAACAAATGAATGATAATCAGGTGCATCGAGAAAACTAAACTGCAGTTATTATACAGTGCAGCTTTTTATTATTAGTATACATAAAAGAATATATTCAAATGCTTCTTTTTTTTATAGCGAAATAATTATATTATTAAATCATTTTATAGCATTAATATTACAGAATACTATTATTAATGTTCACACGTGCCTTGTGTTTTTATATACATACTTGTGTTTTAAAATTATGAATCTTGATAATAGATTCCTTTAATAATATTAAGTTTAAAGATTCAAATACAATTCATAAATGAAATTAAAAAATTCTACAGATACTTTTAAAATTTTCGAAAGAATACAAACGCCAAAAATTTCAATAATTCGTTGCGTTCGTTTACGATTAATTACAACTCGATGACTGAAGAGTATGTCTTGCACTTTCATTATAATACCGATCCAAATACATAAAGTTGATCCAAGAAAAACGCCGTTACCTACGTACATCTGAATAAACGTGTTCCTTATAAATTTAACGCTGACTTCTCCCTCTTCGTAACACAGTCCAAAAACCTCCCAGCCCTCCGGGCTGTGCTCCTGAGAGTCGCCTCCGGGTATGCGATAAAAGAGGTAAAGTTGCGCAGGAAGCGAATAAATAATAAACGTGAATAACTACCGGAATAAATTGCGCCAATGTAAAACGCGGTCGGCGAACCTACTTCTTTGCCTCTTGATAAAAGGCAACGCGTTTCGTTTACCGAAACATCTGCATGTTATCGATTACGAAGCACATTGGTATAAGCAAGGCGTGAACGTCGTTTCAATAGCAGCGTGTTATACTTTCACATTTACCTCGAAGACAAAGGGCGTCGGGAGCTTCCATCGTCGAGAAAACGGAATTTCTCTTTAGATTCTCGCGGGTACAGGCGCTACGACGTTATTGTTCGACGAACGGCTTCGCCGAGCGAATGCGCGTGTTACGTTACCGGTTATTGATGAAAGTTTTCGCGACTGTGACGCGTAACGTTATTAGCGCGATTGTGTATACGATGCGCCGTGCATAAGTTCGCTCTCTGCGACGACATCGTGTGTGAGCGCATATCGATTGCTAGAGATGGAAGTAACGCGTTATTTGTCGCGCCGTTATTGTGATCATTATTTTTTTTTACAATAACGATTTGGCAATAATACAATTTTTCGTTACGATTATAATAATGTCGGAGATGGATATTCTTCATCAAAACATATAAGGACGAAATTAATTTATTAATTAACTAAATTAAATTAATTAATGCCAAATAAAAAATTTTTTTTCTCAATGTACAAGTTACTCATTAAAAAAATAACTTATTATTTTATTCATTATGTATCGAGTAAAAGTTATGCGTTAAAAGTAATTACGCATTACTTTTACATAATAACGAATGAAGTAACGAGATTTTTTCGATAACATAAAAAAACAAGCAATTCTGATGTTATTATCATCGTTATGAAAAATTATAATATCATTACCAAAGCGTTATTATAAACAAGTACAAAAGTAACGTTATTTTCTATTTTGTTTAATTTAGTTTTTATTGTGTATTTAAAGAATTATATTTTTAGTGTACCCCAAGTTAATAGTACACAAATGGTAAATCACCAGCAAAATTGCTGCTACTACGCCCCCAGAACATAGAACGTAATTATAAAAATGTGACACATAAAATATATGAAACATAAAATAACTTGTCTAATAATAATTTAACAACAATTTCAGTATGAGATAAACAACAATAATGCATAGTTAAAATTCACATAATATCCATTCCGTTGATCGCTGTCATATTAGAGCATCGCGCACCTTCTATAGAATAGAGCACACAAATTTAATCGTACGACAGTCGCCAAAGTCAACAACGAACGATAAAGCGCCGGGTCCAGTCACAGACAATCTGCGAATAATTATGCCTGCCCGCCGGTAGAACCGAGATATTCCATTACCGTCGTAATTAGCCCAATAATCCTCGTGTCCCAATTCACATTTCACACTAAATAAATGCATTATTAGACACTATCGTGGGAAATTCGGATCTTTATGACTACTATGACGACTAAAGCAAAGGTGTAGGTGAAAAATTAAAAATAAATAATGAACAATATAAAGATTAAAAACAGGACTGTTTGTATGAACAAATCAATTAAAATACGAGAAGCGCCAATTACGATCAAAGTTAGATGTTAAACAAAAATATTTCTATATGTACTTTAAATAAATTTATCTTAGAAGTATGATATCCATGTATAATTTATTTTATCTTTATCTAAATAATTTTTGGTCATCCAAGCGCAACATTATACCAAATACAGTGAATTCTGTTTGAATCCGGATCTTCTGTATTTCCTCAATGTCTTCAACGATCATCGATTTGATCATCGAGGTCTTAACGATATATATACATTCTTCACAATGTGTTCTTTACAAATTTTAAAACATATTAGTAGCATCAATGCTAAATCAACAATGTAATTAAATTAGTAGCATCAATGCTAAATCAACAATGTAATTAAATTGGGAGGAATTATTTCAGATTGATTGTGTTGAAAGTCTGAAAGTTATCGGCGCAGTTATATTTCTGAGAAAAATTTATTTAAAATATATATACATATACTTTAGCTTTACTTTTAACATTTAACTCTGATTGTATATTGGCACTTCTCGTAAATAATAAAATTATACTCTTTAGAATGCACCGTTGCATCTACGAGAAATAGAGAAATTCTTCGAGATAAATCGCATTAAAACATTCAATTTCATCCCAAATTATTTTTTTCTATCTCCATCCTAAAAAATGCTCGCTCTACTTCCGTGATCCACCCTGCACACGAATAATGTAACACGCATTTTTCTCTCAGCTTATTGCTGTATAATCTCGGAATGAAGTAAATAAATGAATGCTGAAATGATAAATAATACAGAAAGCCTGAATGGCCTATTTCAGAAACTTCTTCCGCGTTGAAGAGAATAAAATTATCATTACGGAATCTGTCAAACGTACATTTATAATGAGATTTCAGATTCTCTTAACGAGCTGCAAAACTGTAAAAAAAGAAATAACTTTCTTTTACAAAGGGATGAAAGCAGATTATTTATTTATAACTGTCTGCGTTCCTTGAAAACCAACTCTCGCTTATTATAATACAATTATGTCGGACGCGAACAATCAAAGGCTAATGCTACGATCTCTCGCATCGTTACGTTTCAATACGCCACTTCAACATAATTTTAGTAATCGCTTTTTAGAGAGGAATTGAATCTTGTTCCCCTTTAGAATATATTTGAAACCCGTATAAAAATATATCCATATATTATTACCTATCATTTCTATTGTCAAGTACACTGTTTGAGAGATTCATGATTGTGATCAAGCATCACATTTTATTCGTTGATAATGAAATTTATTTAAAGAACTACCTCATTAATCATTTAAACGGAAACATATCAGTAGCATAACAATGTAAAAACGGCAGTTAATCGATGCCGTTATGCCTTCCTTTACCAGTCTGTGTAAATCCACAACGTTACGGTTAATAATAAAGTCCCTGGCCAAATGCCAAATCAGATATTCCATGCACTGTCGACATAATTATCGTGAATCCAGCAAATGGATTATTAAATCCAACTGCACAATTTATATTATTACGTAAAATTCATATTACGTGATGTGACATTTCCAATATCTGCGGATAATATCGACAATCGTGAAGAAGAGAATGAATAAAAACATTAATTTTCTGAAAATTGAAAATATTCAAGAGATAAAAATATTAATCTACAATAAAGAATATAATTATATTTTAGAAAAATTGTTTGCACATTTCTATATAGATTCGCGTAAAAAGAAAAGCGCTTATTGTGAGTAAAATAAAAAATATTTGGATTATAAATTTTAATAAAAATCAAATTCCATAATATTATAAACATATCTATTGACATTTCCTCGATTGTTAAATTTACTAAACAACAATAAATGTCATTATAGCGTATGTGAATACTAAGTAAGTGTACACACTATAACAAGTAACGAGAAAGCCTTATCGGTCTGATCCATAGACATAATATAGATAAACCGAGCATACTGTATACTGACAAAGGATTCTACAAAATCAATTTTTCGTTTTTAATTAAAAAGTTATTAAAAAATAAATATTAGGGAGCCTTTACACTACAATACGTTATCATCTCGAATTCAAAAGAAACAAGTTTAAAATATTAATCAATAGATAGAACAAAGTCGATTTTTTGTTTGCGCACATTTAGTTTAAAAAGTTATTAACAATTAAAATTTTGAGAACAGTCTATTTAGGTAGATAATTCAAATTACAATTACTATAATACGCAAAACGATATGAATTGATAAATTTTTGTTTGCGCATTACGAAACTAGTCGATTCTTCGTTTACACATTTTTAGTTAAAAAGTTACTGTATTCAAACTTCTATCTATCTGAATCGATTGTTCTCGAAACTTTAATTGTTAATAACTTTAACTATTAATAACTTAAGATGTCCAAACGAAAAATCGACTTGTTTCGAAATATGCAAATGAAAATCTTGATTGAGACTAGTTATATCTAATTTATTCATGAAGGCTAGTTTAAAATTAGTTCTCAAATTATTTTTTAGATAATTTTTTTACCAAAAGTATTCAAACGAAAATTCGAAATGTGCATATATGTGCAAACGATGAGCTGGATAAGCTATAGAAATTGAATGAGCTATAGAAAGTTAATTTTTTCAAAAGTTGGAGAGAGACCAACTTCACACGGGTGATATATCTGTATTACATCTGATTTAACCATAGTGCTTAAACAATATTTTAGTGTGAATTTACATAATATATTCAATTCTGTAAACTGTATGCTGAAATAATTTTTGTTGGAACGCAAATCTAAACTGCGATATCAGTAATGTCACAAATTAAATTGATAAGTAATTTAATGTTAATAAGGTATTTTAAAAAGCTATATACAATTTATTACGAAAAATATCACCTCAGCCAGAATTCGATCTCTCTACATTTCGTTAAATGTATTAGTTTTCAATTTAATAAAAGTAAAAAAAGAATATTGCTACAATTAATTTATACAAAAAATGGAACAGATATCACGATTATGAATAAATCAACTTTAAATTTTTTCCTTATCAGCATTAAAGATCTCGCCAGCAATACGAGAATTATGAAATTAATTTAAAAATTAATTTAAATTCCAAATGAGGATCCTGCTCGTTATTCTCGATATTGCTGATTATAATAGTGGCGATTCGCAAAATTCCGTACAATTTTCGAAAAGCGTGCAAGCGTCGACAAATTTGTTTGCCATTCGGCACCAACCACGTTTCTCGTGCGATTTTCACTGTTTTCTGCTCGCGCAGGAGTAATTAACACCGTCTTCGTTGCAGCAAGTTGCTGAAACGCTTGATGGTCGTGATGCGCCTTTGAAATTGAAGCAACTGCGCGTTGGCAAGCGTTCTCGTTTATCGCTTAAGATGTGTATTAGAGCAACGTGTGTGCCATCCTCTAGCTCTTTTCTCC
>Ga0157363_1001980_pt1 | contig 17677 bp, 15 predicted proteins | sample AttsexASBM1_FD_111477 | JGI IMG/M metagenome (GOLD analysis project Ga0157363, IMG submission 111477) | Fungus gardens microbial communities from leaf cutter ant in Ribeirão Preto, State of São Paulo, Brazil - Atta sexdens ASBM1 | ecosystem: Host-associated > Fungi > Mycelium > Unclassified ... | reverse complement strand
GTTTGATGAACCATCAAACAAGTGGAGAGCAACCAGAAGAGTTGCAGATGTCTTCAAGTGGTGAGTATCCACAAATTTAGAGTCTACAAAGCAGTGAGTAAACCCGGAGTCAACAAGAGCTCGAAACAGGATTTTATTAAGATAATCCTAACTAAGGATCAAGGGAGAGGTTAGGGAAACAAAGAGTGAATGGAGATCAGAAAGAGCGGATGCGTTGAGTTGGATGGGACTCATTGCTGCATAGAGAAGTTCAACACAGCCCTCAGTCTGTGTGGAGTCCTGGGGGTCACTCCCTATTTTTCCGAGGGTTTCTCAAAAGCAGTTGCTAAAGCACCATGGCCCTTGGGAGAGACCATGGTCTGCTTCTTGGGACAGAAGTCCAGCTTGTGGTCTCCTACACCGTAATAGAGGCACATGTTGTTTTCAAGATGCTTTTTTTATTTGTCACTGGTCAACTTGCTGTTGCTGGCCAGCTTGGAAGAGAGGTCCATCTGTAGAGTATTGGGTTATTTCTTGGGAGCGGGGGATGGAGATGACTTGGAGGAAGAGTTCTTGGCAGATGAGGCCACTGGAGATGTGTTTGCCTTATTCTGGGGAGCTATGGCAGTACTAGAGGTGAAAGCTTTTTCTTGCTTCCAGAAGTGAGACTCAAGGGCCTCTTTCTCTGCCTACCTTGCATAGTGGCACTTGCAGTCTCATTCCCAGTAGTGGTGATTGATGGTCATTGCTAAAGCATACATATCCTGGAACAAGGTGGGTTTTCCTTGTTCTCAGGTAGAGATGGGATCCTGGATCCGGTTTGGGAGCCCCTGGTAATAACAATAGCATAGAACACTATTCCCCCAACCTAATTGGGAGGCATAGCACATGAAGTCCACATTGTATGTGGAAATCTTGTCACCGGGCTTCATGCAGAAATTGTCCAACATGTTGGCTGCTTCACCAACGGGGTCCAGGAGACTAAAATGTCGATGTAGCTTGTTCACAAATAGGTTCCAGTTGGAGAGCCAGTCTTGAAGGATGCCCTAGTCTTCTTGGTTGAGGCCCATCTCAAACCAGTCCTGGGCTACTCCAGTGAGGTAAGTCATTGTGAAGTTGATTTTTGCAATGTCTGTGTCGAATTGCACTAGATTAGTGCAGAAATATAGGTGACATTGAAACAGAAAATTATTGAGCTTGTCAGGCTCAGTACTGCTGAAGGTGTCGGTATCTTCAGTTATATATTTGTTGTGGTAACCACTAGTTAAAAGACCAATAACAACACAAGCAATAAATCTCAAGGCAAATATCAAGTGGGAATTACAAAAGAACTCAATAAAGAGTCACTGATGTATTGCTACCCTATTTATACAATAGATACATGGTCCATGCTAGTAATAAATAACCCTACCATAATGTCCATACATTGTCCATGAGTGCACCATATATATACCATAAGGTAAACATACTGTTAACATATATCTTGATATCATCCTTCTAGCTCCTTCTCCCAGAGTCTAGACCTATGACCTCATATCATGTGACATTTCATGTGACCACAGTCACATGCCTCTTTATCATCAAAGAAAAATACAAGAATGAAAAATCAAAAGAAAAAAAATATTAAATCAAGAAAAATAGATAAAAGAAAAGAAAAATGCTAGTGTCCAAGTGCACCATAACAATATTCTAATCTCATTCTATATTATTGTTTCTACACCTTCTATTGATTCCTAAAGCTAATATTATCTCTTTTGAATTTTTAGTACACAGTTAAGGGCTAATATTGCATAATTCTTGTTATACCCTAGTATAACTCCTTTTTTGCTTGACCACTATTACTAGTACCTACTTATTTACAATCTACATTCTGAGGTCAATGTGTGCTGTCCACCTAGTATTCTACATGTCCATACTCAAACCTAAGATACCTAATACTTTCTCTAGTTGATCTGAATCTCCACCACTACTAGTCATAATAGATAGTAAACTAGAATATGAGATCTCTTGGATCATCAACTTGAAAATTGACCAGAGGCATGCATGCAAGTTACTCTACAAAGTGATTTGGCTAGAATACAAAAACATAGAATAAGAATCCAACTAAATATCTGCATCTAAACTTGTTTACACTCCCAAACTCATATTCAACTTTACTAAGCTTGCCCTGACAAATATGGCCCTCTTCTACTACATCAGCTCTGATATCTTTCTATCATTTTTTTTTCTTTCCTATTATTAGAAACCACAACACTCATATCCTCTGTACAACTAGGGCCTCAAGGGCTTAGTCTTAAAGTATTACAAACTTCATTCAACTTATATCTCCACAACCAGTGAACTGATTCTCACAAACTAAGTTGCACTGAAAAGCTCTAAATGAGGGCTATTTACACATATATGGGAAGTACAAAAGTAACAACAGAATACTGAGATATTAGACTATCAGTAACTACAAGTTTTATTGGATATTATTCCAGAAACAACTGAATTAATTCCTATGATCAAATGTGCATTGGAAAGTGCTCATCAAACTGTCTTTGATAATATATCATACATTATATAAAGATCAGTATTTATAAAAATACAAGTATATCAATATAGTGATATAATTAGTTATCTTCTAAAATTAGCCTGACATCTGCTATGACAGATAACAGCCCCACCAGATACAAGTTTTGATCATGTGATGGAAATAGCTTGTGCACAAACTATTACTATTTTGTATAAATACTTCTGTATCTGAAAATTAGATCTCAGACTTAACAATATTAATTATTATCAATTATTATTTCTCATTATCATTAACATCTGTATTGATTTTTATTATCATTGTCATCATTATTGAGCTTCTGAATCACTTCTCAACCTCTAAAAGTATATCCAAGGTTCAGATATCACAAATAAGTGAGTAGTTTATTTTGTAATAGGGATATTGTTACATACTATTCAACATCTGTATCCTTTCCACTTTCTTCCAGTGTAGATCACACTCCATTCCATCACTCATCAATCTAAGAACTAAACCCTGTATTCCTTGCCAATCTCATAGAGTTCCAAATGACAATCCCTATAGTACCCAACAACTTAGAGTATGTATAGAGGTAGAATATTATTAGATTATTACTTCTGTATTTAAGAATGTTAACTACTATGTACTGTTCTTTAGTCTGATAATTAACTTGGACTTGTACTATACTTATCTCCACACTCTTTTAAAGCTCTTGTTCTCTGAACATATAGTTATACAACACATAGGCTAGGCACAATGTTATTCATTAAAGCTAAGATTGTTATCTATATAGCACTACTTCCAGTCTCTATTCAATCTGTAGCTGCTAATTCTAGCTTTCTTTTTTGTTTTCTATACTATACTTGTAGATATCCTCAGTGAGTGTGAATTTTCTCTAACATTCTATCAATAACCTATCTTCTATAACAGTGTTATTTGTAGTAATTAGAGTCTGAATCAATACAAAGATATAATCAACTGGCTCTGCTCAGTTACTCATAATACAGATGAGAACTAAGGTGAATATATGTAAGAGTCCAATATTTATGCTATAAGTTGAATAATACATATATAAAATAGGAACAATTGTTCAGAATACTACAAGGTAACACAAAGTAAGTGCATGGTGCAGTAGTACAGTACAATGGCTTGGTGCATGCTTGTATTTTCTTATATTATCACTTTGCAAGACCCTATATATATTCTATCTTTTACAACAGTGCTATTTCCTTGCAAACTTCTGTGTCAGAATTAAAGACAGTGGACTTGTTTTTTTTGTTCCTCTTATCTTATCTGAGTTTTTCTTATTTTCTACTCCAATTCTTCTATTTCTTTTCATTTTTCTTATTTTTAGACTCAGTGAAAAGAAAATAATATGATATCATACATGACTATCACAATGGTCACAGGTCTGTCATATGTTACAGTCACAACATCATGTGACATATCAGAAGGAAGATGACATATATTATATGAGGTAATGACTCTTATCTATATAACTCATAATACTTAGAGTAGACTAGATGTAAAGTATATATAGACTATGCACCAGAGGTATATAAAGTAGATACATCTAGTGTTAACCAATACAAGGTTCCTCTTTTGACTAAACTCTTAGACTCTTAGTCTAAAGTCTTAACAATCTACTTATAACTATCAAGCATAGTCCACACTAAAAGATAAAAGCCTGCAGGTTGGCTTGGGGATGCCTAGAGTATAAAAACTCTGTACAATAAGCTTGGTAATGTGGACTTGTCAGAACAACCTTGGCTTCAGCTTATATGCTATACTGTCTATCTGCTGTATGGTTGCAACTTCAGATGAGTGGATAAAGTCTGAGATAAAAGTGTATGCTAATTTGGTGTGTTACTGTTGAACACTAGTGTTAAGATTGAAGAAGGTGGACTTGATTTCTTTTATTTTTCCTTTCATTTTTTATTTTATTTTCTATTTTCTATTTTTAGAATAACTAGGGCTAGGGTTGATTGGTCATGCTGTCACATCAGTCACAATATGATGGCATTGTCACAAGACAGATCACGAGACATAGAAAAACTTAGTAGAAGGATCTAGAACAAGTGACATTATACAGCATGGATAACACATGTTGGCCTCATGTTCTACACATGGTCGATTAGGGTAGGGTGCACAGTAGTAAGCACAGACCATGGATAGTAGTATATAAGGTAGATTACTTTGTAAAGGGATCTCTATTGAGTTCTCTTATGTTACTTAATACAAGAGTTGTTCTAATATCCCACTCTAAGAATTTTAGTTCATAACAACTAGGGATCAAGTTCAATAGGAGTTATCTTCATTGATTATCAGAGTAGCAAATTACAGTGTAACTACTAGTCTTATATATAAGTCAAATATATAGAAAATGTACAGAATTTTAGTATACAGCTCAAAGTAGAGGTTTTAGTGGTAAAATACTGAAAGAGTCAGATAGAGGAACTCTGCCATAGAAGACCAAGTTTGATAGAAGTATCCCTATCATGAAAGATTAGATACCTGAGTTGTTGCATTACCACTGCAAGAACATGTTGCAAGAAGAATGGCCATTATGGAAGATAAGCTTGTCTCAAAGATGTTATAATGACAATACTGCTGTGGGAATGTATCTTTGGAATAGATGGACTTGACATATGACAATAACCTATCTTCTATAACAGTATTATCTTTCAATTCAAACTCCTCAAGTACTTGGTCTTCCACAGTGAAGTTTACTTCTTTCTAACTCAAATTTCTATCAGTATCTCACTACTAAAACCTTTATTCAGCATAACTACTGGCATCACTCAGGGCTATACTATAAAGTAATAGTACTACTCAAGTACTTCTTTATTATTCCTTAGTATCAAGACAACTGAATGAAGTCCACAGTATTTCATGGAGTTTGTAATCTCCAGAAATTCTAAGTAATATTGTTTATAACTACCAGTTACACAACTTACCTCCAAAGAATCCTATGAGGACAGAATAGAGTTCTCTAGAGACAATAGCTACTCTAAATATCCAGAAGTCCATTCTAATCAAGCAGAATATCAAATAAAATATTTAGTAACTTAGCTACAAAATGATAGAGCTGGATAGCCAGAAACCTCAATGGAATATTGTTGGACAGTAGAAGTTCATTGATCAGTGGCTAAAGGAAGTAGGTTGACAGTTATGAGAGAACAAGTGGGAGTCCACAGTATTGTGGCAGGAAAGAGAAAGAACAAGGGGTCTTGTAATGTTTCAGTTGAAGACTTAAGAAGTGAGAGGTCCATGGTGTAAGGAAACCCTTTGATTTGCCTATATTTAAGTCAGTAATATCTGTAAAAGCCTAAGTCAACCCCATAGACTCTTTGTTCCTCAGCTCTTGCATTAATACTCTACTACAATATTATTGAACCCTCTCAACTCTGTAGTACTTTCATGAATACACACTTGCTCCTTCACAGCTATCAACCTATCTCTTTTAGCCACTAACCAATGAGCTTCCACCATCTGTTAACATTCCATCAAGGTTCCTAATCATACAGCTCCATTATTCTGTAGTTAGATTACCAAATGTTCTACCTGATATTCCACTTAATTAGAATAAACTCTTTGGTATTTAGAGTAGCTGCTGCCTCTGGGAAACTTCATACTGTAACAGTTATGACATCATGCTAACATCTAACTGTCAGAAGTATAGTATGAAGTACATATATAGTACCAGCCAGATATCAAAGCTAAGCTTGATATTGCACACTTTTAGCATAACTGGTTCAGTGGCTGGTCTGTTCCTAACACTAACCCTAAGTTCAAAATAAGAAAATAAAAATGAAACATAAGATAAAATGAGAAGAAGTAAAAATAAAAACAAGTCTATACTTGGTAAAAACCCTTATAAACTTTCACTTTCAAGTATGAACTATACTTGACAAGTTTAGAATTTGCAACCTGGAAGAGATAGTAAACTCTAAAGATTTGATAGTAGAGATTGGAGTTTATAATGTTGAAGGGGATAGTTTTTGTAAAGTGACTAGTCTCCTTGCAGTATAGTATATTGAAGTGTTATAGATTATTCTCTACCTACCAACTTGATAGACCAAAAATCCTATAAACTACTAGAGGTTTAATTATATATATATTAACATCTTGTCTGTTTTCCTACTTGTACTCTTATATGATATGACACTTAGTGAGTTTTGAGTTGTCTTGCAGTAAATCTTTAGGCTTTCATTGATAACTACTAGACTTATCTTTCATGAGCTAGTAAATCAATTTCTCAGAACTCCTAGTGTTAACATGGCAATTCTTGTACTATTGGCTTTGTTGCTATTACTGGAGGTTATTGATATGTTTTTTTAAATCAACAATTTATTACACAGGATGTAGTGGTAGACTATAGTAATTATACAATGTAACTACTTGAATAAAGAGGAAAAGAAAATAAAATAAAAAATAAAAAATAAAAATAAAAAGTAGGAGATATAATACTATACTAGGTAGAGAGTCAAATACAGTAAATAACTAATACTATGTAATATCTTCTTAAAAACAAAGTATGTTATGACTTTTGTATTGAGTAACATAAAAGAACTCGATAGAGTCTCCAGTACAAAATAGTCTACCTTATATACCATAGACCATGGTCTGTGCACACACTACAACTAACCTACTCTAAAGTATATATATTTTTCATAAGACCAATATATTGTTGCTATACTATATGATATCATTTGTTCTAAAACCTTCTACATCCTTCTCTGTGTCACATGATTGTGTGACTGTGACTGTGACATCATGTCACACTTTTGTCTAAGTCAAAAATAAAGAAAAGTAAAATAAAATAAAATAAAACCAAGTTTATCATTCACAATTCTGACAAAATCCTCTTGGATTGAACAATATGTATCCTTGTCTCAATAGGAGAGTTGCCACATAGGTATGCAAATAAATTGTTGGGAAAGAATCTTAGCTTATATTTACCAATGGAAGCATAATTGGTAATCAATCTAGTGATGCATACACATAACAAGTTGGAGAGGCTGAAATATTTCAGCCAAGTACTGCTTTTAGAATAGATAGGACAAATAGATTGGTTATTGTCATTGTTTAAATCAAGAAAATGTCTTCCCTTGTAGTCAAATACTTGGAAATACATTTGCCACTTTCTGATGATAAAATTGCATTTTTCTTTTTTACTAAACTCTCATGACATTTTGCTAGATAAAATGGGGCTCATCTTGTGGAATTTGATTTCTTGTTGACTAGTAAATGTAGAGGCCATTTATTGTTACTAGAACAGTCCCAATATGAAATCAAGTTACTAACATTCTTGTTAAAGAACTTTCTCAAGTCACTAGATATGGCAATAATATGTAAATGGTATAGATGAATGAACATGTCAAAGATATGTTTGGCAGCATGAATAGTATCTGTAATGATAACAATACATATGACACATTGTATCTAAGATACTCAACTAATGCCACATCTAATAACAAAAATTTTAGCTTCTGTTGATGATATATTCATTACATGATGAATAGTTTTTGCAATAATTTCATGTTCTCTCCAGATGTGTGAGACTGAGATAGCAATATTGTTTTTGACACTTGCATCAGATATGATGAGTATGGTATCTTGGTTGTTGGATGAAATCTTATAGATGTTCTTGAGTTTGTTTCAATGAGCAATTTTTGCATTGACATCTTTTTAATTAGCTAAATAAAAAGAAAAATGATCAGGAAAAGTGTCTACAACATGAAAACTAGAATAAAGCTCTCTATTCAGACTGTCAAAGACTGAAAAGATTTTGTTCAAATGATTGTCAGTATCCACTGTGAAACTTTTGACCTTCAGGCATTATTTAAGGATGAGATAACAAGTGGCTATACAATGAGAAGTGGCCTTCTTGGAATGATGTTCATCTAAAAGAGAGTTTATAGCATGTTGTTTGAGAAGGAACACCACTTGAAGAGGATGTTGACCAATAATTTATCAAAATAGAAATGAATAGGGATAAGACCAGTGACAGCCTTGACTCTCTATAAGGGTAATGTGCAAAAGACTTCTATAATCCATAGAGCTGCTCTTCTCTACATTTTCTTTAATTCTTTAAAAGGCTGATATAGTAACACTTCTTTAAAATACCAAAGCTGGAACCTATATAAAGCAATAGAAAGAATATATATTCTGTATAAAAGATGTTTGTGCATCAGAGAGAGTTTCCTTATTGAATTGTCCAACATTTTTATTCTTTCAATAGTGGATAAGACTTTATTAGCATAATAATAAATATAGTATTAAAAAGAGAGTTTTTTATCAAACAAAAACCTTAGATATTGCTATGTGTCTTTTAGTCTAAGTAAAGCACCTTCTGCTAGTCTCAGATCTAGTAGAGATAGATTAATATTCTTAGTTAATCTCGAGAAGTGGAAAACTTCTGATCTGTCATGTTCAATTGCCAGACTGAATTGGTTGAAGAGAGATGAAATGATACTATAACTACAAAAGAGAGTTATATAAATAGAAGAATCAAACCTGGAATAAGAGTTAAAAATTTTAGTTCTTTTTTCAAATATATAAAAAATAAAAGCAATATAAAGAGCTGAAATAATAGGAGAGAATGCAAGTTTCTGTCCAACACTAACATTGGCTCTAGAGAATGGTAATATGAAAAAGTTTTATATGTATTAAATCTGTCTATGAATTAAATAACTGGAGAAAAATCAGGAAATTTTGGAATCAAAGCCTGCTTTGTTCAGAATCATTGGAAGAAGTTGATGATTTAAGGAAGAGAAGAATTGTGGGATGTCAAATACAAGAGTGCTTATGTAAAGGCTTTTCATCTATTCCACTCATATGAGTTGTGTTAAGAAAATACTGGCATTTGTCATTGAACATTGTTTGATGTCTGCCAATTGGTTTGAATAGATGAAGTTTAAAGCAATAGAATGAACTTGTAGTCTATTGCTTATTACTTTTTCAATTAACTTTCCTAGCATATTGAGGAGAACAATGGAACAAAAGGCCTTAGGGGTGTCATATAAAGATTTGTTGGATGTCAGAATCACAAAAAGTAGACTTAGTTTCATTTTATTTTTCTTCTCATGTTTTATTTTATTTTATTTTCAATTTATTTTCTATTTTGGAACTTAGAGTTAGGGTTTAGCATGACATCACAAGTCACTGTCACAAACTGTCATACTATGACACTGTCACATGATCACGTGGCATGATAGAAAACAGTAGAAGAATCTAGAAAGAATGACATTATACAACATGTTATATATATGTTGATCTTGAGGAAAACACATGGTTATTTAGGGTAGGCTAAAGTAGTAGAGCACAGACCATTAGGTTTTAGTATATAAGGTAGATAATTCTGTACAGAGTTCTCTATTGAGTTCTCTTGTATTAATCCTAATACAAGATTCTTTTACTTGACCCACTCCAAGGTCTTATAATTGTAATATTGGGCTTTGGAATAATAATGGATGATAACTTCTTGAAGTGTGATAGCCAATATCCAAGATTGATATAATAATTTGCTATGTTAACAATATTAGTAGTATACTTAGCATTGTCTACTATCTCTTTAAGGTGATTCCAAGAAATATAATCAGAATCTGGAGTAAATGGACTGCTACACTTATTGATAGCATTTCTAAATTCTGCTCTAAAAGTATTCTGCTCATAAATACAAGGAAATTTCATCAAGAAGCTACAAATTAATAGACTAATCTTAAGCTGAATTGTAATATTAATGTAGTGCTTACCACAAGTTATCCAGATCATTGCATGGAAGTTCATTAAATGTAATGGCTTCTATAGTTAGTAATTTTCATTTCTTAACCCAATTTATAAAGTCCCATGGCCTCTTGTTAGTTGAAGCAATTTCTTGAATTCTACTGACTTCTTGTACTTAATCCAGTCTATTCTCCTTCTAGATGTTTGATAAGTAGCTAGGTCCCTATTACACTTCTTGTTCCACCATGCTTTAAAACATTTAGTAATGTTAACAAACTTAGAATACTTGTTCCAAAGATCTTCTACAATAGTAGTAAATTTTTAACTTACACATTCTAGCATATCACAGTTAAGAATGTTAGTTGTATCAATATTGCTTATCTTTTTTTTTAAATCAACAATTTATTATACAGGGTGCAGTGGCAGATCATGGTAGCTACAACATAACTACTTACATAGAAAAAGAAAATGGAAAAGAAAAAGGAGGAAAAGACTAGAAAAAGTAGAGAAAAATAAAACAAATTACACTACTGCAGAATAATAGCAGAAAGACTGTTATCAAGTGATATCTTTATTGAAGGAGAAAGCCCCAGTGTTGTACTCAAGGAATGCTATGAAGTGGTTAAGAGATGTTCTGTTTGGATTCCAGTAGTTGTTAAATCTTCTGCATTCATAAAGAATATGATGTCTTGATTTGATTGGATAATTTCTGCATGAACAACTGAAGTTTTCTCTTGGGAAAAATCTCAGATGATATTCCCCAATGAGCACATAATTTGTAATTGCTCTAGTGGCTCTTGTATATAGTGAGTTTGAGTGACCAACTAATTCAAGCCATGGCCTGCTTTTAGAATATGTGAGTTTGACAGGAAGATAGTTGTCATCTAGTAGATCAAGGAAATGATTTCCTTTGAAGTCTAATGCCTGAAAGGTCATTTACTAATTTTAAGTGATTGAGTCACATTTGCTTTTCATGCTGAAATCCTGTAACAATTTATATAGGAAGATGGGAGAGAGGTTGAACTACTTTGTTTCTTTGTCAACAGATGTATAGAGACTTCATTTATCCATACTCAGACAGTACCAGAACTTGATAGCATTTTGCAAATTCTTGTTGAAGAACACTCTAAGGTCTTGGGCTATGGTGATGAACTGTAGCTAGTAGAAATATGATGATGAATTAAATATCTGTTTTGCTGAATGAATGGAGTCTATGATGATCACAATGCAAGATATACCTTGGATTTGAACTGCTTGGTTGATACTGCATCTGATAGCAAAAAGTTCAGCCTCTATAGAGGTAATGTTAACAGCATGGTGAATGGTTTTTGTAGTTATATTGCTACTTGATTAAATATATGAAATTGATGTAGCAATGTTGTTCTTGATACTAACATCAGAGACAATGATAACTATGTTGGGATCTGATAGAGCATCTTCAGTGATTTTATCAAGTTTGTGAAGGTGGGCTTCTTTACTTTCTTTGTCTTTATGGTCTATTATATGAAAAGAAAAGTGATCAGAAAAATGTCCACTAGTCTTAACTCAGATGAGAGTTCTTTATGAAGAGGGTTAAAGGATGGAAAGATTTCATTAAGACAATTGTTAGCATCAACAATGAAACTCTTGACTTTGAAATGTTGTTTAGAAGTTAACACTTCCAGTGATAAGCAGTGAGATGGCATATTTTTTGAATGGTGCTTCTCAAGAAGTGAGTTAATAGCATGGTTTGATGGCAAAGATACAGTTCTAAGTTGCTGTCATCTGCTAATCTTGTATAAGTATAAGTAAATGGAGATAAGACCAGTAATTGCCTCAATCCCTCAAGTAGGTGATGTGCAAAAGGCTTCTGTGATTTATATGGCAGCTCTTTATTGCATTTTCTTTAATTCCTTGAAGGGATATGATAATGGAACATTCTTAAAATATCATAGGAGTAGTCCATAGAGTGCAATTGGCAAAACACACATTTTATAGAGTAGTCTTTTGTGGTGAGCAACAAATCTCTGGTGGAATTTCCCAACATTTTCATTCCATTTACAGTTGAAAGAACCTTATTGGAATAAAACTGAATATGTTAATGAAAGAATATTTTTTTGTTAAATACAAATCCTAGGTATTTTCACATATTCTTTGGTTGTAAAAGTAGTCCTCCCACTGGACTGAGGTCTAACAGAGATGGATTGAAATTTCTAGTTGATCTAGAGAAGTGAAAATTTTTCAATTTCCCATATTCAATTGCTAGTCTGAATTGATCAAAGAGGAAAGCAATAATGCTATAACTACAAAAAAGTAAAGCATTTGATTTTACATAGGTTTTCTCCTGTGAAATAAAAAAACCATCATCAACAAAAGAAAGAAAAAAGACAGGAATACTTGGATTGGTTTTGTAACCTGTCACCAATAACCTTTTCAATTAATTTTCCCAGTGTTATTATAATCGATGCCTTATATTCCACAGATGGTTATTGTATGGACAATATGTGTTGGGGTTATTTCATAACTCTGACTTATTTATGCTGTACCTTACCTTTTTCTCATTGTATAATCAGTCAACACCTCATGTAGTAGTAGAGATCTCCTCATATTTCCCTCATGTTATATTCACTTCTTAACATATTGTATTCTCAAGATCTTTAGGCATATATAGCTGTATATACTCTCCTGTATCCTTATGCTTTACTGATTGATCACCTTTCCTTTCTCTACTCAAGTCTTTGCCTGAGTTGTAATCTAAACCAAGCTTAAGATTATAACAAATATATTTAACAAGATGATTGGTCAGAATATTTTTGAAGAATTATATAATGCTTTGTTGGGTTTTAGAATGATGATCAAGGATGATGTTTTGAAATGTGATGGCCAATAGCTGAGATTAATACATGTGTTAGCAATGTTGACAAAGTCAAGAATACATCTATTATCTTTGATAATGACTTTCAGATGTTTCCATAATACATAATCTAGTCCTAGTATGAACAAGTTACTGCATTTCTGGATGACATTTCTAAACTCCTTGTTTGAGAAAGGAGGCCAATCTGATTTAGGTTTCATAGGGATTTCATCCAACAGACTTGTATTGATTTGACAATCTTGTACTGAATTGAACATTTGATGGAGAGCCTGCTATAAGTTTTCTAGTTCTATACAGGGACTCCCATTATGTTGCAGAGCTTCAATAACTGATAGCTGATGCTTTTTGACCTAGTTCATAAAATCCCAGTGCCTTTTGTTCTTTGATATGATTTCTTAAATTTTCTTGTTAAATAATATATGTTTGGTCTTTTTGACAATACTTTTGAAGTTCTTCTAGTCCTCTAATGACTTGGAGGATCGGTACCTGCTCAGATTAGTGTTGTACTCCTCATTTCACCAAGCTTTAGAACATTTAGTAATATTGACATTTTTAGAGAATTTATATCAAGCAAAGTTAGAAATTCTTATATATTCTTGAACAATTTCTTCAAGTGACTCCTTATTTGGTATGTGTGGTGTGTCAATATTTCTAATTGTGTTTGTAAGCTCAGCAGTAAATTTTTTCTCTTCTTTGCTGTTCCTGATAATTGTTCTTCATTTATCTTGAACAAACTCTTTAAGAATAAATATATTGACTATTAGAGAAGTATAATCAGATGTGCTCCTGGATTCCAGTAGGATCAAACAGTTGTCAATTTTCCTCAAATCTGATTAGAGGAATATTAGGCCAATAACTGAGTTAGAGTCATTTGGGTTATTTATGTACCAGGTGGAAACTTGATTAGAAGAATAAGAAAGTTTCAAATTGAAAGAATCTGCAACCTCTAGAAGTGTGTCACTATGAGTCAAATAATAAGGGTATGATAGATCTCAGTTCCTGTCTCTAATATTGAAGTTTCCTGTTATGACTAGTACATTGCAAATGTTGACCTCAGTATCCTTGAGATACTTTAAGACTGTTTGATGTTTGTCAGAATATATATTAATAATGAAGAAATTAGGAGATTAAGTTAATGTTCTTGTTATTTAGAATGTCCTTTCTAAGTGAGAAGCACAAATGAATAAGTTGAGCGTTAATATATGTAAGTACTCTTAGATGATCATTGTCATAGATAGGTTTTTTGGAAAAGATAACCCATAATGGATGATTGGGAGTACCTATGATTTTTTCTTTCTTTTTGGATATCAAACTTGTATTGGTTCTAATATAAGACTAAGGTAGTTCTTGAATGAAAACTATATCAAACTCTTTTTTATTTTCTAATATAATGTCAGTAAGTATCCTGTTCTTTTAAACATTCTGTGAAAAAATCTTGAGATTTTTAAGAATCATAAACTTGTCTTGCCCATGACTGAGCAGATTGACTTGCTTCTGTTTTTACAAAGCTTTTGACATTTCTTTAAGTGCCATTCCTTATTGAATTGGTGTTTCCAGAAGAGACACACATAGCTATCAGCTTGGTAATCCCCTTTGTAGTTGATATATTTGAAGCTATGTGGACATAGCTTACTACTCTTTTTTTTGAGTCTTGGAGGATTAGTCTTAAAGTTTACTTTGCAACACCATACAAAGTGTCTAGGGTATTCTACCTTATGAGAGCCATTACATTTGATGTATTTGAACCCATGTACATGGCACATAAACATTGTATGGCCCCACTTCCAGCAGTTCTTGTATTAGGGCACTCTTGGATTCATGTTAGTGCCTTTGATTGTAGTGATATGGCTTCCTATATTGAAGCATCTGTTTCAAACCTTTGGCATTGATACTGCTCTGGGCATTCTATATGTTAATCCAAATTACAGCCATATCTGATTTTTAAGAAGCTTTGATAATGCATAGTTTGGATACAAGCATAATATCATTAAAAATGTATGATGTCAGTTGAGTCAATATTAATTATTCTGTTTCTAAGTTCATTGATGAATTCTTTTCCTTTCTTGCTATTCCTGACAATAAACTATCTTTTTTCTTGAATGAATTCTTCTTCAATGATGATAGATACCAATAAAGGAGCATAATTAGAAGGACTTTGTAAGTTGGGTGAAATGTTATCCACATATCAAGTAGGTACTGGATTGATAGACATTGATAACTTTAGATTAAGACTATCAGCTAATTTTTGGAGCATATCCACATGTGTTGAATGATGAGAATATGATAGATTCCAATTGTTATCTCTTATATTGAAATCTCCTGTCATAATTAGAATATTATTCAAATTTACCTCAGCATCCTATTGATATAGGTGATAACTCTTGAGTAATTGTTATTGGCAAGTCATGATCTTGTAAACATAATCCAAGAAGGATGGTGAGTAGCTTCTATGATATCTTCTTCTTCAGACATAGAACTCAGAATCTTGTAGATAATTGACTAAGAGGGTTCTTGAATAAATACAATGTCAAAATTTTTATTATTTTCTAAAATCATGCCAGTGAGAAGCTTGTTCATTCAAACATTCTGTGAAAAAAGTTTTAGGGATTTTATAATCATTGTTTAACCCTGCTCACAAATGAGTAAATTGAGTTATCTCTGATTTCTCAGAGCTCTTGAGACTTCTTAGCATGCCACTCTCTGTTGAATCCATGCTTCTAGAATGGACAACTATTGCTATCTGCCTAGTGTTTGCCCTTACAATTAGCACACTTGAATGGGTGAGTATAAGGTTTTTCTTTCTTGGTTTCAAGTCTAGAAGGATTCATTTTGAAGTTGGCCTTACAACACTATGCTATTTCTTTATGATGTTCAATTTTATAAAGACTGTTGTATTTCTGGTATTTGAAACCATATGAATAGCAAGTGAAAGTGGTATATTCTTGCTTCCAGCAATTCTTGCATTGAGAAACACTGGAGTTCATATTGGTTTATCTGATAGTTTTGATTTGCCAATCTATATTGAAGCATCTGTTAATAAAACACTTTTCTTTCATACCATTTTGAGAATCCCAAATATCAATTCATATAACAGCTATATCTAATTTAGGAGATGCCTTAATGACATATGGACAAGATACTGATACCAAAACAATAACATTGAAGATATGAGTATCTTTAATAATCTCTTTTGTTAAATTAGAAGTAATAGATAAATATGTATTTTCTAGAAAGTAGAGTATTTCCAGGATTTTGAGGTACAACTTGGATTGAGAAAGTTGGAGGCTCATGACATTGTTCAAGTCAATATTGTTCAAATCTTTGACATACTTTTCTACTACATTCAAGTCTGAAGAAGCCACTGCTTTATTAGTAGTGATAATAACCCCTTTATTATTGAAGTGAATAAAATCAGCAGAGATTTCAGATTTCATACCTTTTAGAAGTCTATTGATGTTTGATATATGAATGTTAGCTTGTGGTACAATAGCTTTAGATTTGTTTGTACTTATTGAAATAATTATCTGCTTTCTAGAAAGACTCTTGGTGGTCATATTTGTTGCAAAGCACTCTACTTAGTAAGTATATGGCCCATGATCAATAGTCTTAATTAGGTAGTTAATGTAAAATTTACATATAGGTTGACCTACTACCAATACTACTTGTCTTTTGTTATTGCTCTCTTTCAGCTCTCCATTGAAGTATACACCATAGGTAAGTAGTTGCCAGTTGTCTGCACTGCTCCATGCTGCTGTGCACTCTGTTCCTTCCAACAATATTAATTTTCAGTTTACCCTTCATTTCTTTATTGCTAGTGATATTATGGATTTTGATAATCTCATTAGAAGGCAATTTGAGGAGAGTGTTCTTGATTTTAATAATATCCTTAATGTTGTCTTTAGAAGCCTGAGTATATGAGCAGTTGTTTGAGTTCACATATAATCAGTTGTTTGTGTCTAATGATTGAGTCTTCTTGAAGTACTTAGATTTGGCCAAGATACTTTTGCTAGGCCTGGAAGGGATGGGAGGGAGAATTTGTTATGATTCAATGACCTTAGGGTTGATCAAAGAAAGGAATCTTGTATTAGAGTCAACATAAGAGAACTCAATGAAGTTCTTAGTACAAGATATCTACCTATATATACTAACTAGCAGTGGTCTGTGTGCTACTACATCTGGCCTACCCTAAATGTTATAAGACGAGAGTGTGGACAGACTTTGGACTAGGGTTAGGGTTAGGACAGATATTGGACAGTAGTAATTATTAGTTTACAACGGATAGAGAGCACATGACCTGGAAGTCATGTGGTAGAGTCTAGAGCGGTCTGGAAGGACTTAGAGTCTAGAAGGATTGGGAAGAGTCTAGAAGGAGTTAGGGTTAGGAGTGACGTCAAGGGACATGGGTTCCTCATGGTATACACATGGTGTGCACATGTATAGCGGAGATTAAAGGTATGACGTCAAGGCACATGTAGGAAGCATGGTTGTTGTAGCAACCACTCATCACTCAAGGACAAATGATCTCACAACGAGTAAAGCTCTCCAGTGGGGCTATCAAGTAAAGAGTGGGGATTACAAGAGAACTCGACAAGGAGCCCTCGCTG
>Ga0157363_1001979_pt1 | contig 17680 bp, 15 predicted proteins | sample AttsexASBM1_FD_111477 | JGI IMG/M metagenome (GOLD analysis project Ga0157363, IMG submission 111477) | Fungus gardens microbial communities from leaf cutter ant in Ribeirão Preto, State of São Paulo, Brazil - Atta sexdens ASBM1 | ecosystem: Host-associated > Fungi > Mycelium > Unclassified ... | reverse complement strand
TGGACCTGCATGCTAACATGGGTGAAGTGCGTCCACATGCGTTGATGCAAACCGCCGCGCCGCTGGTGGCCGGCAAGCTGGTGATTGTCGGTGGTTCCGTGATGGACAACGGCTTTAACAGCGGTAACCCGTCGGGTGTGATTCGTGCTTATGACGCTGAAACCGGTCGTCTGGTGTGGAACTTTGATCCATCGAATCCAGAAAATACGGCGCCGATCGCTGCGGGACAAAACTATCCGCAGGATACGCCCGTTGCCTGGGGCACGCTGAGCGCCGATCTGAAAAATGGTCTGGTGTATGTGCCGTTTGGTAACGCGTCACCGGATGAAGTGGGTATCGAACGTGATGCCAACAGCAACACCGAGAAGTTCCGCGATGCGTTAGTGGCGCTGGATCTGCAAACCGGCGCGTTCAAATGGCGTTATCAGAGTTCGAACCACGATCTGTGGGACCGCGATAACCCATCACAGCCGTCATTGCTGGATATCGATTATCAGGGCCAGAAACAGCCCGTGGTGATCCTGCCAACTAAAACCGGCAACCTTTTTGTCTTGAATCGCCTGACCGGTCAGCCCGTGTATCCGGTTAATCAGGTAAAGGTTTCCACTGAAGGCGGTGTGCCGGGTGAGAAGTTTGCCGCGACACAGCCGGTATCAAGCCTGAACTTTATTCCAGACCCGTTGACCGAAAAATCAATGTGGGGCATCACGCCGTTTGACCAGATGTCATGCCGCATGGACTTCCGTTCACTGCGTTACGATGGCAACCCATGGACGCCAGCCACCGAAGCCGGTTCGCTGATCTTCCCGGGTAACATTGGCGTGTTCAACTGGGGTTCTGTGGCGGTTGATCCGCAGCGTCAGATGCTGATTGCCGCGCCTGTGCGCCTGGCTTACAAATACAACCTGATCAAGCGAACGCCGCAGACCGAAACGCAGCGTCTGTTCACCAAAGATGGCCAGCCATACTGGAACGAAAACTTCCAGGGTGACTACGCAATTCACATTCAGCAGCTGGCCTCTGGCCTCGGCATTCCGTGTATCGCGCCGCCGTGGGGTCGTATGGTGGGCGTAGACCTGAAAACCGGGAAAACCGAGTGGTTGCGCCGTGTGGGTGTCACCAAAAACCTGAAAACCAGCTTCCTGCCGGGCCGCTTCCCAATCGGTTTCCCGATGGGCATGGTGGCACACGGTGGTCCATTGCTGACAGCGGGTGACCTGGTGTTCCATGGCGCAACCGCGGATAACTTCTTCCGCGCTTACGACAGCACCACCGGTGAGTTGCTGTGGCAGACTGAGCTGAGCGCGGGCGCACAAGCCACACCGTCGACCTTTATGGGTAAAGACGGTAAGCAGTACGTGGTGATTGCGGCAGGCGGTCACGGTTCGCTGGGCACCCAGGCGGGTGACAGCGTAGTGGCGTTCCGTTTGAAGTAATGTGAAATAACAGCCAAGTCGTCCAGAGGAATATTCCTCTGGACGATGCGTAACATCAGGCAGGAACGGAAAGGGCTTTCTGGCTACGTGACCAGACACGGTGTGCTTTCATTGCATCTATAAAAGCACTCAGCAAAGCATCATCTGAACTGTCACCTTCAATAATTCCCTCTTCTTTTTCGCTCTCCTGCAGCGCAAACTGGGCTTTAAAGCGGCGTGCTTCACCGCTCAGGCCGATCACCTTCAGATGTTTATAAGCCTCCAGCAAGAAATAACGACTGTCACCACTCAGCAACAGCGCATCAATGTTGCCATCGGGTACAAACACCGCGTCAAAGGTCAGTGAAGGGAGCCCAGCAAAGGTCGCATCAATGGGTAAGACTGAACCATCGTCGGCACGAACCTGTCCCATGTGAGCCGCCAATAATTTTGTATGTACGCCAGCCGCTTTAAGTGACTGTAATACAGCCAGTACATCTGCTGATTTCACGCCATCGTTCAACAGCAGGGCAACCTGGCGGCCTTTTATATCACCGTCGGGAACAGCATACAAACTCAGACTACTGTCTTTCTGCAGGCCATTAACATCGGGTGCTGGCGGCGTGTTCAATTGATCAGCCGTCAAGGCAATCCCGAGGTTATCAGCAACCCCTTGCGCTAAGGCAATATCAATATTCAACAGATGATCGACCACTCGCTCACGAATGTACGGTCGGGCGACTTTGCTTAACTCAAATGAATAGGCATCGATGATGTGCTGTTGCTCGACAGGCGTTTGGCTTAACCAGAATAATCTCGGCTGAGAGTAATATTCGCCAAAGGACGGGCTACGCTCGCGCACTTTATGCCCCTCCATGCGCTCCTGATAACTGTCAAAGCCGCCACCTTCCGCTGCCGGCGGTGTTTCACGTGGCCAATTATCATTAATCGAATTGGGTTCATAATTCGCTGGATTAGTATCAATGTCCTGACGGTGCATGCCCTGCCGTTGGAAATTATGGTAAGGGCAAACCGGACGATTAATAGGGATCTCATGGAAATTAGGGCCACCCAGGCGGCTAATCTGCGTATCGGTATAGGAGAACAATCTGCCTTGTAGCAGGGGATCGTTTGAAAAATCCAGCCCCGGAACAATATGTCCTGGATGGAAAGCAACCTGTTCCGTTTCAGCAAAGAAGTTATCAGGATTGCGGTTTAATACCATCTTGCCAACGATTTCTACTGGCACCAGCTCTTCCGGAATCAATTTGGTGGCATCCAGGATATCGAAATCGAACTTAAACTCGTCCTCTTCGGGGATCAGTTGTAGGCCTAATTCATATTCCGGGAAGTCTCCGGCTTCAATGGCTTCCCACAAATCGCGTCGGTGGAAATCAGGGTCGCGTCCGGTCAGTTTCTGCGACTCATCCCAGAGCAAAGAGGCTTTACCTGCAACAGGCTTCCAGTGGAAGCGCACAAAGGTCGCTTTGCCTTCCGCATTGATCAGTCGGAAAGTATGGATACCAAAGCCTTCCATGGTGCGGTAGCTGCGAGGAATCCCGCGGTCGGACATCGCCCAGATAACGTTATGCAAGGTCTCAGGCTGCAGGGAAACGTAATCCCAGAAGGTGTCATGTGCACTTTGACCCTGAGGGATTTCATTGTGCGGCTCAGGCTTAACGGCGTGCACAAAATCCGGGAACTTATGAGCATCCTGAATGAAAAATACCGGGGTATTGTTACCCACTAAATCAAAAACCCCTTCATCGGTATAAAACTTAGTGGCAAACCCGCGAATATCGCGCACGGTGTCAGCCGATCCGGCACCACCCTGGACGGTGGAAAAACGGACAAACACCGGCGTGACTCGTTCCGGATCAGAAAGGAAGTGCGCTTTAGTCAGCGCTTTTAACGAGTGGTATGGCTGGAAGTAGCCGTGTGCAGCGGATCCTCGGGCGTGAACGATGCGTTCAGGGATGCGTTCATGGTCAAAGTGCGTGATTTTTTCACGCATGATGAAATCTTCAAGCAAGGTAGGGCCACGCGTGCCCGCGCGCAATGAGTTTTGATCGTTCGCAATCCGCGTGCCCTGATTCGTCGTTAGAGGCTGCACGGTGCCGTTTTTACGATGCGCAGCAAGTTGCTCAAGCTTGGTGCTCTGTGTATCAGGAGCTTTAAGGCTGCCCGGTGCCGTAGGCTGCTTTCCGGGTGGAGTTGGTTCAGCGGGAGGTTGGTGTGAACCGTCTTTGGGTGCCAGCGACCCTAATCCAGGTTGTGATGATTCTGGCCCTTTCGTCGGGGCTCGCTGAGTCAGCTTTTTCTTATCGGTTTCGCTCGACATTGCTATTCTCCAGTGACTGATTTAATGACCCCATTAAATATAGGAGAAGAAAAAACATTAGCAGGTGGTTATTTGTTCGAACGAAAATAAACGAAGCCGTATAAATGGTTCAATCTCGGGCAAGTGAAGGTCAGAACGTTGTCAGTGTTTTTACACACTGATAAAAGCCAAGCGGGAAATTATTGATGTCCGGATACATGCGATTAAAGAATTAAAGCGCTAAGTCATGAAAGCGAACTTTAAAAATATAGCCTAACCTAAAACATTCCTTCCTAAGGAGTTAATTATGAAAGCACATTATACGAACGAACAGCGAAAGAAAGAAGGCGATGTCAAAAAAGGCCTTCCGGAGGCCGCGCCCAATGCCGGCAATGCGTACGAAGAGGATGATCATCCCGCTACAGATAATCCTGATGAACATGGCGAGATCCCTCGCACGCGTGATGATAGCCAGGATCACAAGCACGATCCTTTCAAGGATAAGTAGCGTGAGTCGCGCATTAAAAGTGCGTAATCATTGATTTTTATAGCATTAAGGGGATAAACAATGGATTATTCTTCACTTGCAAATGAATTGGGTCTGACGGAAGACGAAGTCAAGGAGATGGGTCTACACTTAGATGACATTTTTCAAGAGAATAGCTCTTCAGGTACGCCATCAGGGGCGTATTATTTCAATGTGCCGGACGGCACGCCAGACCGTATCCTGGGGAAAAAAGGCTGGTCGTTAGGAGAGCGAGTAAAAATTAACAGTAACGTGTTTGATGTCAGCAATAAATAATGATGTTCTTCACGTCCTCGACTTCACATTTCACCAAAAAATTCTCATCGCTACAAAAATAAAGCCCGGGAGTGGTGGCAACCGGGCTTGTACAATCCTGTACCAAACATTTCCAATGAGAGCAGGTCTTATCACAGGGTGTAATAAAGACTTATTTATCATAGCCGGCCCTGAAGGGATTGCATGCGAAGCGGTAAATATTAACGTTGTCAGGATGCCGGTTATCTTCTGAATTCAATCAAATCCATGATTAAATTATTGCCACCAAGGCTGTGACGCGTGGATTAGATTTTGTCCGTGAGCAAGCCCCATTCTCGGCAGAGTTGGTTAACCTCATAAGGGGAGCTAAGCAACAGCTTGGGCAAGGTCCATTCCTCATACATGCGTTGGTTACGCGGGCGATGGCGCCGAGAGGTGATAAGCAGATAACGCGTCATTTCCCAGGTCAACTTCTCGCGCTGATGTGAGGGGACAACACCGCCAATGCGCTGGGCATCAAACAACGTACGACGCAGATAACGAAAGAAACTTTGAGTCGGTGGCAGGTCAAGCAGAATGATACCGCTGGCACGCGCTAAGCGATCCGGTAGCGTGCGCACATAATTGCCGTCCATGACCCAGCTTTCCCCTGCGATAGCGTCGAGATGCAGTTGCCGGAAATCTGCTTCAGCACGGGCTTGCCAGTGCGTGTTCGGGAGATGATAAAGCTGGTCCAGGTGGATGAGCGGGCGCGCTGTCTTGCTGGCAATGGCCTGAGCCAGCGTCGATTTACCGCTGTTTGAAGGCCCCAAAATGCAGATGCGTGGGCCGAAGTCGCTTAATGCCATCATGATGAAAATCCTTTTAATGTCATAAAAAGCTGAACCAAATTGCTGATAGCAAAAAACACCAGTATCAGCCCGCCGCCAATGTTGATGGCGATGGACAGCTTACGAATGTTGATCACTCGTGCTGAAGTCAGCAGCGTAAAACAGATGATCACCAGCCACAGGGCCATAATGGCAACGTGTATGGAGGCCAGCAGCAGATAATGCAGCAAGGCATGATCGCGCCCGGCGAATTGCGATACCACGGTGAGATACAACATCACCGCTTTTGGATTAAGCACATTGGCTAGCCAGGCATCTTTAATCCCCATGCGGGCGCTACGGTAAGAGGCGACGGGTTGGGAAATATGACGACCTCGACGCAACAACTGTACGCCGAGCCACAGCAGATAAGCAGCACCCGCCACGCTTAACAGATTAAAGATAATGGGGGAACGCACCAGCAGGGCGCTGATGCCCAGGCCAATCAGCAGCGCATGGGTATAAATACCCAGAGCCGTGCCGAGAATGATCGCCGCCAGCCCGCGCGTGCCTGCCACCAGCGTGTTGTTAATCGCGAGGGTGAAACTCGCCCCGGGCGACAAGGCTACCGGTAAGATCGCAATGATAAAGGCGAGCAGGTGCAGGTTCATGAGGGTGACGGCTAAGGATTGTTAAATAATTTTGAATATTATTAGACGGTGAAGCAATAATCTACCACTGCAATCACGCCGCCCGGACTAAGCGGACCTATAAATAGCATAACAATAAGGATGACCATGACCATCGCTTGCCTGCACACCGCCGCCAGTAATATCGCACTGTTCGATCACGCGGCACACGCCCTTGAATTACCTCCCCACACACTGAGCCATATTGTGATGCCGCACCTGCTGGCTGAAGCTGAGCAAAGTGGCGGTATGACGCAGGAGCAACAGCAACGTTTGGCTCAGCTGTTGCACAGTATGGGGCCCTGGTTTGATGCGATAGTCATTACCTGTTCAACGCTGGGGCCAGTGGCCGATACCTTCCAGCCGCAAAAATCGGGCTGCCCGGTCTATCGCGCAGATCGGATGCTGGCAGATCACCTGCATCAAATGGCAGGACCTGCGGTGGTGCTCTGCGCGGCTGAGTCAACGTTAGCCGCCACACGCCTGTTGTTCTGTCCACCCACGCTGCCAGCGGAGAAACAGCCGCAGGTCGCGCTGATCCCTGATGCCTGGGCCGCATTTAAAGCGGGTGATCATCAACGCTATCACGCGCTCATCGCTGACGCGGTAAAACAGGGACGCGAGCAGGGCGCACAACAAGTGGCCCTGGCGCAGGTCTCAATGGCGGCGGCGGCGAATAGCATGTCGGAGAGCGAGCGTCCGTTGACGATTCCGCAGCTGGCATTAGCCGCGGTGATGGTAGAGCGTTAATGTCGCTAAAGGGATAATCTCTTACGCTGGCGATACCAGGGAATGAAATATACCAGCATACTTCCCCAGAATATCCCCGCAGTAACGCCGCTGATTGCACCGTGAATCAGATTAAATGACAGGGAAGCGATTAATTCAGGGTGCAAAGCCACAGAAACGGAAAGCGTATATTTGGCGGCAAAGGCTAATAACATAAATATTAATGGCAACGCCGAACCTGGGCGAATAATCGTGCCGTGATTTTCACTGGAGATGGGTTTGCCTGTCGCGTGAGACAACATGGCACCGATGATACCCCCAATCAGTAAACCGATAATCATGGAAAACAGCGTATAAGCAACCCAGGTGGTTTCCCGAAACACGCCATAAAAGCCCCAAACTAAAAACAAAACTGGAATGTAGAACAGTTTTTGCACCGCGACTTCACGAGTCTGTAATGCCTTAATGCCGCGAAAAATCAGATAGACGAGTAATATCCACACCCATGTTGGCGTATGTCTCAACAGTTCAATCAATCCCATTTTTCATCTCCAGCAACCTGAACAAGGTTAACAAAAAACATTAAGAATCCGCTTGTGATTTAAAATCATATCACTGTGAGATTATTTTAGTGCAGATATTTATCGCATGTTAATAATCGCTGAATCCGACAGGTTAATAGATCCGCTAATAACAATACGCTTTCACGAATGTGTAATATTTATTTGCATCGCCTGATATTAGTGATTATGGTTGGCAACACTTTTTTACGCTTCACGATCATCTTCTTATAACAACCTCTGCAAAAGAGGTGGCTTTGCTATTGCCGTTAGTCAGAAGAATAAAGACTGATGGCACTCAATAAAATGTGGGTTGTGTCAATAAACATGAATGTTTTTTTAAACCTTTGGGATGAAGGAGACACGCGAAATGCGTCAGTCTATTACCACACACCACGGCTATTATGCGCGTCGTAAAGCCATCAGTATCGCTATCGGCCTGTGCATTGGCATATCGGGTTCCGCCGCCGCCGCAGAAAAGGACTCGGAGGAGGTTGCCAGCAGCCGGGAGCGTAGCTATCAGGACGAACAAGAGCTGGTGGTAACCGGAGAGAAAACGGAACGATCGATTTTTGATACCGGATCGAGTGTTGAAGTTTTTGATAGCCGCAGGATTGATTCACTGCCCGGTGCTGAAACCGTTTCAGACTTATTGCGGATGACCGCGAATACCGTTGATGTCGGTATCGGCAACGATCTGCCAACGGTGCGCGGGGTGGATGGCTCCGGCCCATCGACGGGTGCAGGGGCATTCCTTAGCGGAACTCGCCCGCGTTTAGGGTTATCACTGTATGGCCGCGCGCTTACCTATAACGAACAGGCCTATGGACCGCAATCGCTGTGGGATTTAGACCGCGTGGAAGTGTTTCGAGGGCCGCAAAGTTACATTCAGGGGCGCAATGCCATCGCCGGCGCGATTGTGATGACCACCAAAGATCCCAGCTTCGAATGGGAGAGCGCTGTAAAGGGTGGATTTGGCAATCAGCACGCCTCACAACTGGCGGCGATGGCCAGTGGCCCACTGATTGATGAACAGCTGGCGTTTCGTGTCAGCGTTGATCGCCAGCGCCGCCGCAGTGACATCGATCTGCCCGCTTACACGCCGGTAGGCGATCCGCGCGAAGTGCAAACCACCAATGCGCGCGCCAAACTGCTGCTCAATCCGGTGGGGCTGCGTGAACTCACCACTAAATGCTGGAAGAGTTACAGCGCTTCGGTATCAGCGATGATTACTTGTACAAAGTACGTGAAGTGAAATATGACGCGCGCAGCGGTCGACTGTTTTTACCCGGTCTGGGCTACGGCGTAGAAAGTGTGCTGTTCGTCGTGGATACCCGCAAGCAGCAGCTTGAGAAAGTCATTCCTGGTTTTGGCTTTTACGCCACCGGTATCGCCATTGATGAAGCGGGGCGTCGGGTGTTTGTCTCCAATATGCAGGGGCAACTGATGACGCTGAACGCGGACACGCTTGAGATCACCCATACGCAGGAGATTGAAGCCAATCAACTGCTCAATCTGGTCTATGACCCGCAGGGGAATCGCCTGCTTGGCGTTGATCAGGGGATCGATCGTGACAAGCCGCGAAATAACTATCTGGGACAGACCTACACCCGACGCAGCAGCGGACATCAGCTGTTTGCTCTGGATGCAGACAGCGGCAAGGTTCTGGCGAAGGTGGATACCGATCAGGTGCCGATTGGCTTACTGCTGGATGCGCAGCAGCAGCGCATTTATGTCACCAACCGCAACGGTGTCAGAGTCGAAAAGGGCGCGGGCACGGTGACGATCTTTGATGCCCGATCGCTGCAACGAATTAACACCCTGGCGTTGCCTCCGCACCCCAATAGCCTGGCACTCGACGAGGCTAATCACGCCCTGTTCGTCACGGTGAAAAATGACGGCGCGGCGACCAAAGCGGCAAAGCTTGAGAGTGTTGTACGTATATCGGCGGAATAATGCTTCGTCGCAGCACGAGAGTTCGTGCTGCGACGAAGTTTGGGAAAAGCATGTGTTATAACGATGAAGATTCATCATCACCTTATCTAAAGTCCGCATTGTAAAAATCCACTACGCCCTCTCTCTTTTCATTTTCCTGACAGTGTACGGAAAGCTAATTTGATAGACTTCATTCTGAGAATGAACGTTCACTACAGGGTAATTCATGAAGAGTTTTCAGCGCAGTGTGATCGCCGGGCTGGTGATGTTAGTTGCCGCCTGCGATCAAAACAGCAGTCAACAAGCCCCCACTCCGACCACCGAAGTGGGTGTTAAAACCTTGCAAAGCGAGTCAGTGGCGCTGGACAGCCAGCTCGCGGGCCGCGTGACGGGCAGTATGACCTCAGAAGTGCGCCCACAGGTTGAAGGTATTATTTTGAAGCGGCTGTTTACCGAAGGGGATGAAGTAAAAGCCGGTCAGGTGCTATATCAAATCGATCCGGCCAGCTATCAGGCCAGTTACGATCAGGCTTTGGCACAATTAAAAAATGCTCAGGCATTGGTGAAAAGTAGCAAACTCAAAGCGGAGCGCTATGCAGCACTGGTGAAAGAGAACGGTGTATCGCGTCAGGATGCAGATGACGCGTTAGCCACTTACCAGCAAAATGTCGCATCCGTGGATCAGTATCGTGCTGCGGTTGAAAGTGCACGCATTAATCTTAATTACACGCAGATCAAAGCCCCAATCAGTGGACGCATTGGCATTTCCTCAGTGACGCCAGGTGCGCTGGTGACTGCCAGCCAGACCACCGCGCTGGCGACCATTCGCGCGCTCGATCCTATTTATGTCGATCTCACCCAATCCAGCGTTCAGCTGCTGAAGCTGAAACGTCAGCAGGCTTCCTTGCAGCAGAGCACCGATGCCGTGCCGGTGACAGTGAAACTGGAAGATGGCAGTGCTTATGCCCATCCGGGCAAACTGGAACTGACGGAAGTGTCGGTCGATGAAGCGACGGGCACCGTGACGCTGCGCGCGATTTTCCCTAACCCGCAACATGAGCTGCTGCCGGGCATGTATGTGCGCGCCAATGTAACCAACGGCGTAAAATCCGACGCGATCCTCGCGCCGCAGCAGGGCATCACGCGTGACGCCAAAGGCAATGCCACCGCGCTGGTGGTGGATAAAGAGAATAAAGTCGAGAGCCGTGAAGTGGTGGCCGATCGCGTGATCGGCAATAAGTGGCTGATTACCTCTGGTCTCAACAGCGGCGACAAACTGATTGTTGAGGGTACCGGCAAAGTGCAGGCGGGCATGAGCGTTAAAGCCGTAGAGGTGACGCCAAACGATAAAGCCGCGACCAGCGAGGGCAACTGATATGTTGGCTCAGTTCTTTATTCGTCGGCCGGTGTTTGCCTGGGTTATCGCCATCTGCATCATGATGTTCGGTTTACTCAGTATTAACAGCCTGCCCGTGGCGCAATATCCCGATGTGGCGCCGCCACAGATCAGTATTCAGGCCACCTACACCGGTGCCTCGGCGGAAACGCTGGAGAGTAGTGTCACCCAGGTGATTGAGCAGCAGTTGACCGGATTAGATGGTTTACTCTATTTCAACTCCACCAGCACTGCGTCAACCGGTCAGGTAAAAATCAATGTGACCTTCCAGCAAGGCACTGACCCGGATATCGCTCAGGTTCAGGTACAAAACAAGGTTCAGCAGGCAGAAAGCCGTCTGCCTACCGCCGTGACCACACAAGGTGTCACCGTGGAAAAAGCGCAGAGCGACTTCCTGCTGATCCTCGCGGTGTACGATAAAACCAATAAAAGCAGTTCTTCCGATGTGGCTGACTATATGGTCAGTAATATGGAAGACACGCTGGCACGTGTCAGCGGCGTCGGGAGCGTGCAGGTATTTGGTGCAGAGTACGCGATGCGTATCTGGTTAGACCCGAGCAAACTCGCCTCCTATTCGCTGATGCCGTCGGATGTCACCACCGCGCTGGAGAGCCAGAACACCCAGGTCTCTTCCGGGCAGTTGGGCGCGCAGCCTGCCAGTAAAGAGCAGCAACTGGTGGCAACGGTGCGTTCGCGTTCACGTCTGCAAACGCCAGAACAGTTCCGCAATATTGTGCTGAAAAGCCAGTCTGACGGTTCCGTGGTACGCCTGAGTGATGTGGCGCGCGTCGAGATGGGTGATGAGGATTACAGTGCCAACGTGCTGGCGAACGGCCATCCCGCTTCGGGCATCGCGGTTCAGCTGGCGTCGGGTGCCAATGCGCTTTCCACCGCGGAACAAGTGAAATCTACCATCAATGAGTTCCGCAGCAGTATGCCTGCGGGCTATGAGATCGCTTATCCGCTCGACAGTACCGACTTTGTAAAAATCTCGATTGAAGAAGTAGTGAAAACGCTGATCGAAGCGGTGATTCTGGTGGTCATCGTGATGTTCGTGTTCCTGCAGAACATTCGTACCACACTGATCCCGGCGATTGCCGTGCCGGTCGTGTTACTGGGCACCTTTGGCGTGCTGTCGCTATTTGGTTATTCGATTAACACCTTAACCATGTTCGGTATGGTGCTCGCCATCGGCTTGCTGGTCGATGATGCGATTGTAGTAGTGGAAAACGTTGAGCGTGTGATGCGCGAAGAGGGATTACCACCGCGACAGGCCACCGAAAAATCGATGAAAGAGATCACAGGGGCGCTGGTCGGTATTGCCTTAGTGCTGTCGGCGGTATTCCTGCCGATGACCTTCTTCAGTGGTTCAACCGGTGTGATCTATCGCCAGTTTTCGATCACCATTGTGTCGTCGATGGTGCTGTCGGTGATTGTCGCGCTGACGCTGACGCCGGCACTCTGTGCCACCTTGCTGAAACCACATAACCATGAAAGCGGCACCAAAGGCTTCTTTGGCTGGTTTAACCGTAGCTATGAAAAAGTGCAGGGGCGCTATCAAAACGGCGTCGGCCATGTGGTGCACAGTTCAGTGCGTTATCTGCTGCTGTACGGCGTGTTGTTGATCGGATGTGCGGTGCTGTATATGCGCCTGCCGACCGGCTTCCTACCGACCGAAGATCAGGGCTATATCATGGTGCAGTATCAGCTGGCACCGGGTGCCACGGAAAACCGCACCAGTGAAGTCCGTAAGCAGGTTCAGCAGTACTTCGCGACCAAAGAGAAAGATAACGTTAACGTCAGCATGCTGGTGAACGGCTTCAGCTTTGCGGGCAGCGGACAGAACGCCGGTATTGGTTTTATCTCGCTGAAAAACTGGAGTGAGCGTAAAGGCTCAGAGAACAGCGCCGATGCGATAGCAGGACGCGCCATGGCTGCGCTGTCCAGCATTCGTGATGCACAGATTTTCGTGTTGTCACCGCCTTCAGTTTCGGGACTGGGCCAGTCCAACGGCTTTACTTTTGAACTGCAAGCGCGCGGCGCAACCGATCGTGATCAACTGCTGAAGATGCGTAACCAGCTGATCGCTGAAGCCAATCAGGATCCGGTGTTGAGCGCGGTGCGTGCCAACTCGTTACCCGATTTGCCTCAGCTGGATGTGAGTATTGATGATGCCAAAGCGCAGTCACTGGGCCTGACCATCAGTGACATCAACACCACCTTGAGTGCAGCGATTGGCGGCAGTTACGTCAACGACTTTACCGACCGTGGTCGCGTGAAGAAGGTTTACATGCAGGGCGATCAGCAGTTCCGCAGTAAGCCTGAAGATATCGATCAATGGTACGTGCGCGGAACGGATAGCAGCAGCAACACCACCATGGTGCCGTTCTCGTCGTTCGCCTCCTCAAAATGGGCTTACGGTCCAGATGTGCTGTCACGTTATAACGGCCTGGCTTCCTATGAGATTGAAGGATCGTCAGCATCGGGCAAGAGTTCGGGCGATGCCATCACCGCTATGGAAAAACTGGCGGCCAAACTGCCAACCGGTACCACCTATGCATGGAGCGGCCTCTCTTATCAGGAAAAACTCTCCGGCAACCAGGCAATGTCGTTGTATGGCATCTCCCTGATTGTGGTGTTCCTGTGTCTGGCCGCGCTGTATGAAAGTTGGTCAGTGCCGTTCTCGGTGATGATGGTGGTGCCGTTGGGCGTCATCGGTTCCTTGCTGGCCATTACGCTGCGCGGTCTGGAAAACGACGTCTATTTCCAGGTAGCGTTATTGACCATCATTGGTCTCTCGGCCAAGAACGCGATTTTGATCGTGGAATTCGCTGAGGAGAACTATCGCAAGGGTGAGAACCTGGTGAAAGCCGCGGTGCATGCCGCCACCATGCGTTTGCGTCCGATCATCATGACTTCGCTGGCGTTTACCGCTGGGGTACTGCCATTGGCGATTTCCACCGGTGCGGGGGCGAACAGCCGTATTGCTATCGGCACCGGAATTATCGGCGGCACCCTGACCGCGACCTTGCTGGCCATCTTCTTTGTACCGCTGTTCTTTGTTCTGGTCCGTCGCGTTTTCCCTGCGATTCCGCATGACGATGCACAGTCAACCGAATCTGCTGTGAAGGCGGAGGAGTAATATGTCTGCAAAACTTTTAATGGTGTTTTTGCCGTGTTTCCTTGCGGGTTGCGTATCCCTCGATCCGCATTACGATCGGCCAAAGGATGCGGTGAATACCACCGCGCCCACCGGCGATGCCTATCGGACGTTACAAGGCACACCGGCTAACTATCGTGATATCAGCTGGCAGGATTATGTGCTGGATGCGAAGCTGCGCCAGGTGGTGACGATGGCGCTGGACAGCAGCCGCGATCTGCGTGAAGCGGTCGCCAGTGTGAAATCGGCTCATGCTCAGTATGGTGAGCAGCGTGCCGATTTGTTCCCCAGCCTGAGCGCTGGCGTGAGCGGCACACGTTCACGCGCGCTAACCGGGGAGGGAAATCAAACTGCGCTCAGCAATACCTATTCAGCCGAGGGCAGCGTCAGCTCGTTTGAATTGGATCTGTTTGGCAAGAACCAGAGTCTGTCGCGCCAGCAGTATGAAACTTATCTCGGCACGCTGGAGGGCGCCCGCAGTACGCGCCTGACGGTGCTGTATAACACCGTGGATTACTGGCTACAGCTGGCCGCCGATCGCAGCAATCTGGCTATCGCTAAAGAGACGGCAGAGAGTGCGCGTCAGTCACTGGAAGTGACGCGCAAGCGTCTGCAGAACGGTGTGGATTCGATGGTGGATGTCGCGTCAGCAGAGACCACTTATCAATCTGCTCAGGCGGATGTGGCCAGTTACACCACCAGCGTGGCGCAGGATAAAAACGCGCTGGATCTGGTGGTAGGCAAAAGCGTGCCAGATAATTTGTTGCCTGAAAGCATTGAGTCCATTGGCGATGCATTGAAAGCCGTACCTGCTGGCGTGTCATCGGATGCACTGAATAATCGCCCGGACGTGTTGCAGGCAGAGCACAACTTAAAAGCCGCTAATGCCAATATCGGGGCGGCACGCGCTAACTTCTTCCCAAGCATCTCCCTCACCGCCAGCGGTGGGGTGGGCAGTTCAGATTTGTCTTCGCTGTTCAAGAACGGTGCGGGAATCTGGTCGTTTGCCCCAAGTATCTCGCTGCCGATTTTCAAAGGCGGCTACAACGTTTCCTACCTCAACTACACCAAAGCGCAGAAAGAGTATTACGTGGCGGTGTATGAGAAGGCGGTCCAAACGGCGTTCTCAGAAGTGGCCGATGCGTTGGCACGACGCGGCACCATCAACGATCAGCTGACCAGTCAGCGTAATAATGTTGCTGCTTCGCAAACCTATTACCACCTGGCGGATCTGCGCTATCAAAATGGTGTGGATACCTATCTGAATGCGTTAACTGCACAGCGCACGCTGTATACAGCACGCACCAGCCTGGTGAGCGTTGAGCAGGCTTACTACCAGAACCTCAATACTTTCTACAAAGTGATGGGGGGTGGTACGGCGTTGAAAGAATCTGAACTGAAACTGTGATGATCGCCCCGGGTCGATGCGTTAGCGACCCGGGGAAAAATGTAACCGGATTTATAGCCAGCATATCGGCTATAAATCCCTTCGCGTATGATAGGCAAAAACAATAATTACGCGCCGGCCACTTTTAGGAGTTATGTTGAGCAAATCAGAGAATGACGCCTTCGTGCGACAGCGACAGCAAATAATTATTGCCGCTGCAAAAATATGTTTTAGTCGCTCCGGTTTTCACGGGGCGAGCATGGCTGATATAAGCCGGGAATCAGGTTTGGGTGCAGGGCAGATATATCGTTATTTTGAAAGCAAAGAATTCATCGTCAATGAAACGATTAAAAGTATAGCCACGAGTTGGCGTGTTTTTTTACAAGATAATCTGCCGAATCAGACCAGTACCCGCGATATTATTGATGCGGAATCGCCATTTTGGCAGGACTGGCCCTATCAAGACCGCTGCTTATTACTGGAGATGTATTCGGAAGCGTCGCGTAATCAATCTGTGCGGGAAGTTTTGGCACAAGAAGAACAGCTATTGATTGCTGATTTGGAAAAAGCATTTAGCCGCCAGAATGCTCAAGTGAGTCCACAGCAGCGTAATGAGCGTATCCAATTTTTGTTAATGCTGGTAGACGGTGTTGCCTGCCGCGCATTTGGTGATAAGAACCTGGATCATCACGAACAGGGCAGGATCAATGGCATTCTCACACATCATTTGTTTGGCTGATTTCAGGCCATATCATGCTGATTGATGTCACGCGTGATGGCATCAAAAAAGGGCATAAATCCGTCGGGCACGTCACGTTGTTTCATGCAACGGCGAATGATCATCCCATCAATCACCAGAGAGATGATATGCAGTCGGGTGTTGATGACGTCGGCTTTCAGCGCCGGATTGAGCGTCTGCTCCTGAGCAATAAAGTTGTTTTTTAATACCAACCACGCATCATTCATTATCTGACGAATACGCTCGTTACGTGTGGCTTCAGATGAGACTTCCATCAACAAGACAATACTGTGCTCAACTTCGGGCGGCACAATGTCCTGCACCGAATGCGTGACGCCTCCCGCATGGGCAATTCGTTCAAAATCAGCGTTTAATAATGCGATCATGCGTTGCACCACATTGGTCACCAGCGCTTCGATAATGGCATCTTTGTTTTTATAATATTTATAAATTAAACCAATGCTAACATTTGCCTGGCTGGCAATATTCTGAATAGACGTTTGATGAAACCCTTTTAGGCGCATGCACTGTTCAGCTGCATCAAGAATCTGTTCGCTGCGATTCATGTTATTTACTCATCACGGAAAAGCGTATTTTACGCAAAAACAAGCAGCCTGACTAATCCTGAATGCTAAATAGTCGCGTTCTTTAGATTGTTTCTTTTTCTTATTATTGCTGCTAGTTATCAATATTCAAAAATTTTGACTTAAGTGAGCAAATTGCACACCTGTTCAGGGATTTTCTTGTCACTATCATGATGAGCATAGCCACATTTTGAGGAGCAAATTATGAACGTAATGCGTGCCCAGCGTGACCAACTGTTTGAATACGGTCCCTTTACCATCCGCCGGCAACGGCCTGGCGAGGCTCTTGGCCCGCTGACGGTTATTGATCAGATGTCGTTGAAAATGGATGCGCGTATACCGATGCACAGCCGTCAGGACGAAGAGATTTTCAGCTACGTCTGGCGTGGTTCGGCGCAGCACCTTGCTGAAAATGGCGACAAAACCGCGCTGAATGCCAAACGCGCTATGGTGGTGAGTGCAGGAAGTGGCGTGCGTTATGAAGAGTCTGCGCCTTTTGTCGAAACCGAGATGTTGCAGGCTTATATCCGTCCGGCCAAAAGCGGCGGTGCACCACGCACCCTGGATTTTACTCGCGCTGATGGGGTGCCGCTCAACGCCTGGACATTGCTGGCGGGACCCGAAACTAGCGACGCACCGCTGCCGTTGGGTCAGGCGGTGTTTATTTATGATCTGAAAGTGGAGAGGGGCGCACAGGTTGAGGTGCCACACCTTGCCGGTTACTCAACATGGCTGACCTTGCTGGATGGCATTGTGACTGTTGGCGAGGAGCGGCTGTTGCAGGGGGACTCTATCAGCGAGCAGGGCGCATTACCTGTCTTGCGAGGCGAGCGTGACGCGACAGTGATTGCTTTTTTGGTGAGTGACGGTGTCACGTTTGTGTGAGTGCAAGCTGCCATTGTTAAATCAATGGCAGCTTTTTGTGTGTGGTGGTGCGGGCCGTAGCACCTCTGCTGCTGCCGGGCAGTCCTCGCGCCGCTGACGCGGTGCCCTCGGCTTCCACGTCGTGCCGACGGAACGTTCGGGGATCGACCATCCCTGGTCGGCCCCGAACTGATCCACGCATCCCTGCGTGGATCTCCTGGCCCAACGTAAAAGCCTCAGCGCTGCGGATAGCCCTTGCAGCATCAGAGGCGCTACCGCCATTCATGTGGTGCCCGTTTAGACGAAACCCAC
>Ga0157363_1001978_pt1 | contig 17685 bp, 14 predicted proteins | sample AttsexASBM1_FD_111477 | JGI IMG/M metagenome (GOLD analysis project Ga0157363, IMG submission 111477) | Fungus gardens microbial communities from leaf cutter ant in Ribeirão Preto, State of São Paulo, Brazil - Atta sexdens ASBM1 | ecosystem: Host-associated > Fungi > Mycelium > Unclassified ... | reverse complement strand
TTTTCGACGCGGGATTCGTACGCTACCCGAAAGGTGGGAGAAAGTAGTGGCCAGCGATGGACAATACTTTGAATCATAAATGTATAACCAGTTTTTTACAATAAAGCCTCGAATTTCGGAAAAAAAACAGCGGAAGCAAAGTTGTACATCTAATACATTCTCTTGAATATTACCTATTTTTTGGAGGATATACTGATCCTTCAATTTTTTTGTATTGTATTTGTAACATTAAATTCTTTCATCGTTCCTTATCGTTTCTTTTTCTACGAAACTTTGTTGTGAACTTTGTTAAGTAATGTTCACAATTAATTCTTTATACGTTCTCCTTTCATAAATTTCTGATTAGAGAATTATAATGTACATAAAGTACTTATTATGCCTAATATGCTAAATAGCAACGCAGGATTCTAACTCATTGGGCTAGAGGGGAGCGTAGGGTGGGTACTCGTAGGCACTCATAATAACGTGGTGTACTCGTTGGCGCGGGTAGAAGGGGGAGGGCCCGGCGCCACCGCTGTCGACGCCGCCACTGCCGCCGCCATTGTCGTTGCCTTCTGTAAGATAAAAAATAATATAAGTAAATAAATATATATATATATATAACAATATATAAAAATAATAATGTATAACATAAAATATATATAAATATATATAAATATATAAGTATTTCTTTTTAAATATTATCGAGAAAGTTGTATCAAACTTATAATTCCAATCTTTTGGCTCCGGTTCGGTTTTGTACGGCCGGAGGTCGAATAATTCCACCAAGAAGAAATCACCTTCTTCCCACATATCAATGTTCTCCTCCCGATCCCAACACATCTCCCTGTACGTATCATTTCTCTATTGAAAATATTAATAAATCTTATCCTGATGTGTCTCCTGAAAAAAATATTATACAAAGTAAATTAGAAAAAGATAATTAGAAAATATCCTGTAATTTTATAATTTATACTGAACTTTATAATTTATACTGAACTTACCAGAAGAATTATCAGAACCCTCATCTCGTTTAATAATTGCAGCCATACAACTCTCAAGTTGTCGACTATAACGTAGTGGAAAAAGAAAAATAAAAGAAAAATTAGAAGCATAAATTAACTAAAGAAAAAAAAAGAAAGTTTGATACAAATAAAAAGAAAAAACTACTTACTCCCCCAATACTCATAGTAGATAGATACTCGTAGTGGATCTCTAGAAGCTCTCTGAGATTGCTCATTATTGCGTGAGAGTGGAAACTGTTCGATAAAACTGTTCGATAAAAAGAAGACTAATGTATAACTGTCACTATGTTCCACACTATGACCCAGTCACTTTATGTAATTTTGTAAGCGGTAAAATATTTTGCATGTTGGGAAAAAATCTCACTCACTATACTGCTTTTCGTGCTAGTTTCACGCGCGAATATATACTGCAAAGACTGACGCTGAGAAACATCCTGTGCCATAGCTAGGCTATCTAGGATACATTTGCGCTACATATGAAACACTTAAGATCATAAATGTCTGCAAAATATAGAACTCTAGATGTCACAAAAAATGTGTAACAACGGCTTAGAGAAAGATAGAGCGCGCGCGATATTAGAGCTGGGATATCGGGACAGAAGAAATGAATCGATAGACTGCAAGTCTCTTATTTTTATGATGCAGCTTTTTTAGTGCGGTTTTTACTAGCGCGTCGAGACAAAGGATAGGGAGTAAAAGAAAATACATATATATATATATATATATATATATAATGTGAACGAAAATTTTTTTATTCACATCTTATTACATCGTTTAATTTTTTCGTACGTATTACAAACTAAAGCCAATGGTTCGCAATCGACGAACTGTCCATGTCCATTGAAAATGTCGTTATCACGTATAGCGTTCTCAGACATGATGTTGGAGAATCGCGTATACTTGACATCAATCGTATCGACGAGTCGGGCTAATCGCTCGAACATTACATCGATACACCCGTCAAAGCATACGTCGTAGCTTCGTTTCGGTTATCGTAATGCGTACGAATGAAGAATTGAGATGTACGCGCGTCGCATCGTTCAACGTGCTGATTAGCGGTCGTCCAACGCTTATAAAATTGTATTCGTTTCGCAGCATTGTAAATATTCCATCGCTGCTCGTAGAGGCCCTTCCATGTTTCGAAAGACAGCGACAATTCGTGTCCGTGATCTCCTAGGGCAATCTCCACATGACTCGGTGAACCAACGTTGATTCCAATTTTCAAAAATTTGTAACTCGTAGTCGTCAAATCGTAATATCTGCTCAATAAACGCACGATGCTCTGTTCTCAAACGCTCCATGCTATGTACGTACATAATGTTAAACAACATTTCTTTTGTGTATAGAACGTGTATGAAATTTACATGTTATATTCTTTTTTCACGTCGTATAATACACTGCTCTCTTTGGCAAAGTACATTTTTTTTTCAAATTCCCTTCGTACAAGCGGGTATCGCAAGATTGATTGCATCCATATAAATTGGAATGTAGTAATACTTCTGGAATCATAGAGGCGAGGCAGGCCCTTTTTTCAAGAATTTCGAACGTGTCGCGACACGTTTTATCACGTCTTTCTACGTATTTTCTTTGTCACGAATTTATACATACATTCGTACATACGTTTATACGTACGTTTGTATGTACATACGTTCATACATACGTACATACGTTTACATATGTTTATACGTACGTTTACATATATATATATACGTTTATACATATATTACAAAGGAAGGAAAAAGAAATACATAATAAATATGTTAACGTATTTTTATTTTTAAAAAATTCTTTTGCAACTAACAGTTATACAATACATTTTGTAATGCGCAATTCTTAACATGTTGTCCGCATCGTATAGTATTAGTAACATCTAGATTAGATAAAGATTCCATGTCTTTGTAAACTGCATTCAAGGTTTCGATGTATATGCATTCTCGCTTACCAGAAGCAAGTTCCACAGCCACATTCGTTTCTTGCGTTCCTTGACGTACACGACAGCATCATCTTCAAATACGGTCATCGTAATCAGGCATTTCGCCTCTTACGGGACCATCCCATCCTCCCAATCCCTTTGCAATCCATGGTGATAAGCAATCAACCAGGAAGCGCAAGACTTGTCGGATTTTGTCAAAAATTTCATAGCACGGGACTCGTAAAAATGTAATGCGTGACCCCCTGTTTCAGCACCGCCATTTCCATCATAAATTTCTTGTTAACGGTGAATCCTTGCAGATCCATGATCCGTTGGCACGGGCATGTTGTCGAGAAGACTGAGGTTAATTGTGATATATCGTAGATGTTTTATATCGAAGGTGCATTTAGGTGATTTTGCGCATAACGTTGGTCAATGGATTATACTGAGCTACGCAATCGTGTATGATGCGACAATAGATTGTTGTATTCGCGAGCATATTCTACTTGTCAAATTCTATGCTTACGGCCACAGGCACTCTTGATGGATTCTTTTTGTCGCGAGCAATCAATGACCATAACAGGTTCTTTCTCAATAAATGAGAGCACATTGAGTAGCGTTCCAAAGCAATCGATTTCATAATAAACTCTATGAAAACGTACATATATATCAAATAGAACAGCGTATCTCTTTTTTGCCAAAATCCAGATTTAAATCGCCGTACGGATAAAATGCTGAATTTAGAAAAAGTTACACATTACTCAAATTACAATCGTCGAACACGCTAACATCTTGTGACGTGATATTCTTTCCAGTCTGCAGAGCAAAGATCGAGGCTTTTCAAGCTGAGTCACCGTTTTGATAGCCTATGCTTGGCCGTATTCTGTAACAGAAAATACTCGTACAGATATCACGAGCGAAAACTCATGCTCAGATAACGACCGCTTTCCAATGCTCACAGCATTGATAATTTATTGATCTCGTTTAACGCAACGTGAGGCATCTACCACTGTAAAATAAATAATTCAATCTCAGACTCCGTCACAGGATTTCTCACCAAACAATTGTGATCGTTGCTCAAAATCAATTCGTGGCGAGCGTTGATGATCAAGCGTTTGTAATCTTCGCAAAAGCCCACAGCATGCTGAGCGGCACGCAAAAATTAAAGTGTCCTTCCTCCGAAATCTAGAGTTCCATCTAGCGTTCAGCACAATCAAAGTTTTATCGTTTGTCATTGACACGTAATTCTTAAGCATGCTAGTTATGGTTGCGTTTCGGTTGCGGTCAATCTCCACATCACTGAGTTCATATCGAATTTCATCAAGCATGAACGCCACGCAATTATTTACAAGCGTTGGCATCTGATCATTTTTCTTTTTCACCAATCTTTCATCAATCTTCTTTCGACATAGAGAAAACTTTCGCACGGTAACGTGTACAAATCCTGTTGCTGTATGGGTATTCTTATCTCATCGCTGTATGTTGTATTAGCGAACGGATTATACATGTAAGTCTCAATCTTGACGATGCGATCGTCAAAGATCGGCTCACCGGTAATATTCAAAATATCAATCATCTCAAAAATTGCGCACTGCGAATTCTAAAGATTGTAAAAATTTAACGTTCGACGCGCTGAGCTTCTTCTTGCTGATGCAATTGGATGAGCTAGTGTTATCAAACGGTGATTGGCCTTGAAAGAATGCGTTATCTCTCTGCGTGCGCTCCGCTTCATTCAATATGAGCATCTCACGCTCGCGTTATCACTGTCGCTATCGCACGTGCATTCTGATGATCTCCTCTCTGCGAATCGAGCAATCCGTCCTTTCTGACACGTATCGTTAAATCCGTAATGCTCCGTGCGATGAATGGTTGGCAGGTAAATGATCTGCGCCGACCTCTTCGATATCTTATATTTTGGCGGCACACTCAGTGAAAATTCATGTATCATGTGCGCACTTTTGCTGTTTCTGTACGCGCCCGCGGTCACATTCTACGCGAATAATGTTTATGTTCATTACGGTCATTATGATCGACATGTCCGATTCGTGCCATCTTCGCGGCCGCAGTATACGCTTCGACGAGAATCCCAAGAGCGATCCAATGCTGTTGGGCTTGCCAAAATTTATTCTGTATGCACATCTAATCTCGCATCTCATCGTGTGTTGTAGTGCGGAGCGTAATCAGGTTCTCCACTCTCACCATTATCATCATCGGTGTCATTGTTGTTATTGTTGTTGTTGTTATTGCCACTACACACTACGTCAATGGTTTCAAGCAGATGTTTCCGTAAAATCACGCGTATCAAAAATTCATTTATGTCTCGCATTTCATACGAACTCTCGGGAATTTTCGCGTCGTTTTTGGCGAAATAAAATTTATTATTCAATTCGTTCACGTTCGATATCGTGTAATAACTTTAAAAAATCGCCAAACCGAGCTCGTAATCTCCATCATTCAAATCTATGGCAGGGAAGTAGTTCGCCACGAGAACGATACTCTTTCCACTCAGTGTAAGCATCAACGGAAAAAACATTCGACTAAGATTTCACAGTTCGACTAAGATTTCTCGTCGAGCTTTTTAAATTTACGTGTGTCTATCGTTTGTAGAAACTGCAGACACATCTGTTCGCAGAAAATCTGATCGTCTGATAGGACGTGCGATATCGTCGTAGCATCATTCCCGAAATATCGCACTAGTTCCTTGGGCAGTCGAAGATTATCGAAATTGTCAAAGTACACAATGCGGTTGTTCCTCTTTGCGTACTCTATTCAGTGAGTACCGGGTCCCGTCGCATTGTCCAGATTCATGATACTATTTTCGTTTCGATGCGGTAACGCGTTACGCATTCGAAAACGCCCTCTAAAGTACGCGCATACGCGAGTTCGTTCAATTGCATGTTGGTAGTTGTACCCGAGAGCATTTTTATTGTCTCTTTGCCGTTTTTTTTTTCTTTGCTGCTACGCCCTGTCCGCGTTTATAGGTGCTGAAATACAATCCAAGTCCGTATTTGTGCGGAGATAGAATCCGCGGCCCTCTTCCATCGCATAATCGTGACGTAACAGCTCCTCGAGCTGACATCGCGCGACTTTGTTATCGTTTACGGCTTTCGCTACGTTGGCCTCGTTTCGTCTCGTCGTAGAATCCGTTTTTTCGTTGTCTTTTTCCTCGTTGTCGTCTTCTTCGATTTCATGCTCATGCCGATCTTGGTCTTGGCTTTCATCGCAAACAATGGCGGCTCTCTCGCTCAGAGCCGAATCTCTCGCAATAACGCATCCTAGCGCTTTATTGGCGACCGCCGCGTGTCTATCGGTGAGATCATTCTATGTGAATATGCACTGTCGTGTTCTCGACGCGTCCAGCGGATTTATGCCCGCGTCACTTCTGGCTAATCGCTTCGTAAGTCAAATGTCCGGACTGCAAAACTGGTAGCCCGGGATATGTAATTCGAAAAGAAGACGTTTATCTCTCAATTTAGCAGACTGTCGCCTGACGCCGACATTCGCTACAGTCCTTTATTTTCAGTGTGGAACCGTCGATATGTCCGCTACCATGGCTGATTGTAGTGTTCGTCGCAGCGATAATAGGTTCAAATCTCCGAATTTGCCTTCGCGTGTTCCTGAAGCTTGCTCCAGATGTGTTTGATGTAATCGCTGTACACGCGTAAAAGTATGATCTTCATATTGCAACTGCTCGGCGCTCAAGTTTCGAATATCGAAAGGATGACACAGTGTGAGATACATTTTGCTACTGCGCGATTCGTAGATTCGCGCGTAGCCTTTAATGTGAGCATGGAATTCGTACTGCAACCACTGACGATACGCATAACAAACTGCGCCGCGAAATCACGAATGATGGAAAGCAGCGCGGAGAAGCGCAAGCATGGCGAAACTGCCGAGTACTATATACGCGATCATTTGCGGCCCGTCGAATTGATAAAACCAACATTCTCCTAAGCTTTCCCGAACGGCGTACATTTCGAGAACGTGTACGTCTACTTGAAATCGTTGCAACAACCAAAGTATCAATATCTCGAAAATTTATTTACACCTATCGACGAAATCAGCTACTTTACGTTCTCCAATAACAGCGACATTCCACCGAGCGAGACGCGTCCAAATTCTATTTTTTTTATCTTTGATGACGTGGCATGTGACAAGCAGGATACGAGAATATTTTTCGATGAGTCGTCACGCGAATGTCGATTGCTTCTATCCCTGTCAAACGTACGCGAGGATACCTAAATATCTGATACGCGACAACGCGAATTTTTTGATCCTGTTCAGGATCAAACAGGACATACCAACTTGAAATACGTTTCCAATGATTATGTGAATACCGACATGTCGTACGACGAATTGTGCCGCGATTGTTAGCAGCAAAAATATGGATTTCTAGTGATAGACAAAGACACAGTGCGCTCATAAATGGACAATACAGAAAATGATTTAATGAGTTCGCGATATTGTAACGAGACTAGTCGTTGCCAATTCTTAACCAGAGACGAACATGGCAGATGAGCATGAAAAAATCGCGAGGGAGATTGAGAAGACGAGCGAGTCCGTAAGAGAAAGAAACATCGCGCTCTGAAGAGCGGTAAAATCGAGGAAAGCATTGCATTGGACAGACATTTTAAACCTCTTATTGAACCACTGCGACTTTTCGTCGACAGCCCCGGCGTGCACGCGACAAAGAGAGAATCGCGCGATGAAGATGCAGCGACTGTCTCTAAATGTGAGAAGAAGAAGGAAGAGAAATAAGAGGAGGGAGAAAAAGCGAGCGAGATGTTCGTGCCACTTTTTCTTTCCATAACTCTACATAAATCCAATGATCACACGATCGTGTACAGTCGATAATCTCCACACGCGTACCAAAATCGTACCGACGATAGAATCATTAGAAAACGTTTTCCAAACGACGGAAGACTTGCTAGCTACGAAGGTTCAAAATCAGCTGCAAATATCGGAAGGTCGAGAGGCGTTACGAGCCGGCAATGGGCTCATTGAGGGCTCAAAGTACATCGAGGCTGTCCTGAGGAGGACGCAAGATAAAAAGAGCGGTATAGATCAGGCGATTACCTATACAAGGATGGGCTGATGTTTAGATATGGAATAAATGTTTCGATATGGATGACGCGCAACATAATTATCGATGGCGTACGATACGCCGATGTACCCGGTCTTTACGAGTTGATTTTCAAGAGAATTCCCGACGATCTCCTCTACGAAAGACGATATGAACAAATACAAAAGCATTCTGATGGCGACGAATTCGCACAAGTATTAATCGCAGGATCGATTATTTTGAGCAACAGGGAATACAAGCACAAATACGTTATCGCGTCGTTAATATTGATTACACCCAAGAAACAGAAAAAGAAATCTGGAAAGGGATTACCTCACGCAATGATATTGAACGATAATGCAATTGATTACGTGGAACGAACAAGTGGATCGTTTATGATTGCTCAACGCTTCGCACCGAACGGGTAACAACACTTACGACAACGAGATGCTCTCGATCATCGAGAAACTTTGCGAATCTGGTCTTATTATAAATTAAATATCCATGAAACCATCAGTCGAGTGAGAAAAAATACATTATTAACCATCGAGAAAAAATATATTATTTTCTTGTACCGTGTGTATTACATGTCGAATCATGAAAAAGAAGTCTGAGAAAAAGAGAGAAGAAATTAACTCCGAGAGACGTTGACTCGTCGAGGAATTGCACGCTCCGGCGAGAAGAAATTTTCCGCGAAGGAGCGTCATAGTCCGAGAATACGACGATCAGGCTGATATCGTTGAAATGCGTTCGTACTCGGGCTTCAACAGAGGTCCACTACATACTCACCGTCATCGATGTGTTGAGCAAGTACGCGTAGGCCGTATCACTCAAGAGCAAGGATGGAAGCGAGACAGCTAACGCTATCGCTGAAATCGTTCGAGAGAATGAAAGATGTCCGAAAAATTTACAAACTGATGTGCAGAAAATCATGTGCAGAAAAAAACACAATGTTAATCACTGTTCGACGTTGAAAGCGTCAGTGATCGAATGATTCGAATCGCACGCTTAAGAATGACATGTGGAAGATGTTTACGCTCAATGGCAATTACAAGTGGCAATCGACAAGCTGCCGCGTCTCGTGTCAGATTACAACGCGCATCGCACCATCGGCATGCGACCCGCTGACGTAATTCCCGCGATCGCCGAAAGACTTTTGGACACAATGTATAGCGCGATAAAGATCGCGAGTCCTGCAACATTCAAGTAGGTGATTCGGTACGCGTGAGCAAGTACAAGGCGATTTTTGAGAAGGATTACATGTCAAATTGGACCGTGGAGATGTTTACAATCGTTAGGGTACATTTACAATTGTAAGGTATCAATCCCATAACCTATTTACTCCAGGATTATAGCGAAAAATCCGTCGCTGGTGCATTTTACGAGCACGAGTTGCATCGCGCTACTCATCCGGACGTGTATCTCGTGGAGAAAGTATTGTACAGGAAGGAAGACAAGTGTAGATCAAGTGGCTGGGATTTGATAGATCGCACATTTCATGGATACATAAAAATAATGTTATTTGATAAAATTTTGATTCATATATTTTATTTTTACATATAAAAGATATATTAATATAAGTATATTAACGTGTAAAATATTTTTTTATTATCTTTTCCATCTTCGTTTTGGAGTATACAGATATAAAATATGTATATAAATGTACGATACATGAAATGAAAAATAATAGTACATAATAGTAATATGTAATAAATGGTACTGCATAAAACATAATAATAATACTTATATAAATGTAAAAAACATGCATTGTAAATTATACATATGTAAATTATAATGATAATAGTACTAACATGTACACTGAAAATATTAAAAGAAATATATTATATATATATATATATATAGAAAAAACGTACATGAAGTACAAATTAAGATAATACATAAGAAAATTATAAATACATAAAGTATAATAGTAATACACTGTATATGAAAATGTAAAAAAATATAAAAAACATAATAGTAATATAAATGTTGATACATAATAGTAATATAAATGTTGATATATATATATTACAAAGGTATCCGCCAATGCCTCTACGTCTCCGACGAGTCCGGTACGACATATCGTTTGTCATCGTATGGACTCAGAGCGATTTTCGATTCGGATATCGTGTACATCTCGTGTAATTTAGATCGTATACACGATTGATGGCGAGTCATTTCGATCTCTTCATTCAAACATCGCATGTAATCGTCGAATGTATCGTTCGCGCTACGACATTTCTCTTTACGCCTTTCGCCTTTTTAGTTTCTTTTTTGCCGTCCACGCTCACTGGGTACACCTTCGCTCTGTGATCAACGAATTCGATCGCACCGTTATTTTCATCAGATAGGGTATTTTTTTGTTCGCAAGAGGTACACCGTACGTATTATCTGTCGGATATTTTCTCGTGTCGAATCGCGTTTCATAGTCTCGTAAACATCCTCGCATTCTGGTAATGAGTCTGTCCGTGTCGGTGTACATAATTTTACATTTGTCGCGAAACAGTGGTAACATATACTCGTGGTGAAATTCATACAAGCAGATTTTCGATATGTCGAGTATACACATACCCACGTAAATCTGTTTGTTGAACTTCGAGTTTGCAATTCTACAGCGATCAAATTTTCCGAAAAGACGCTACGACTGTGGAAATTCGATTTTGTGATCATTGTCTCCGTGCCGTATCATCCGTTCCATTTTGTTATTAATTTTACATCGATGTGATTTCGAACATTCTCTATTTGACCGAATATCGCGTTCATTAATTTATATAAATTTTTCTTGAAATCATTTTTTACACGAGTTCTGAAATTTGTATTGAGTTCAATGTATTCGCGAAGATACTTATGAAGATTGCACGAATTGTAGCACCTGATGAATCTTTATTACGCGAAGATCGACGAGTGCATTGCTGCAAGTTTCGGTAATGGATAATGTAATGCTGCTTATCGTACAACGTCGTTAGAACGCGTTTATCTTGTTTGTTTTATTTTGTTTATCTTGTTTTTTTTCCTCGCATTTGGCTTGTCGCGAGGGTGGCTTATCGCGCGTTGGACAGAAAAATAGATCAGTATGTTGGTCGTGTAGATGCTGTAGACTCAAGATACCGGTGGGTGAATCCGGAGTGATCGTTCACATCAAAGTTCACAGCGTTTTCGATCCATCGCGTATAACAATGGTTGACACATCACCCATATAAATTATTAACATCATAGTACAAGTATGACGATGATTTCGATGAGTCGTATGAACGCATGTACTTGTTATTAGCTTGCGTATATCTGCTTGAACATTGACTAAGGCCGTCGCGTATACCGCGTTCGATGAACATGATTGTATCGATGTCGATAAATAACTCAAATCTTATATTTTAGCATTGCGTCCCACGTGAAACCAGGCAATGTATAGTAATGCGCGGGAGACCGTAACTCGCGACACAACTTTCGCGGAAATTTTCGAAAATCGGTCAATAACAAGACATCGATTTTCAAGTACAGATCACTGTACTCGCTGAATGTTCGGATGAAGAATCGCTTCCAGATGTTCACGACGTGAGTGTAACCGCTCTTGGATACTGTATCGCCTGTCAACGAACTGTAAAATGATTCGCGCGGTGGTAAGCGTCCTGTAATTTTTCGATGCAGTCAACGTACGGAAAGACACCTTTACGAGTCAGTAATTTAAATTCTTCAGCCGAGTGTTAAAAATAATTAGGAATGTACGATTTTTAATTTGTTTTTGCTTAGAAATGACGCCAGTTTATTGGCTTGCATTTAAAAATTTGAAAGAATCAAAGAATCTTAATTTTATACAATTTTTCTGAAAATTCTTTTCATTTTTGTCTTTGGTGCTATCGACATGTTTAGTGAACGAAATATTTTTCTTTAAAAGTAATACATCTACATGTCTATCGTACGCGGTAATTTCCTTAATTATAAAGTGTGCGTCGTAGTACACGATAAATTGTAAAAAACGATCGGAATATATAATGAATTTTTATAATTAAGATTGCAATTTGCATGCGTTGGACTACGTTATCTACCGGTGAAATAGCAATGATCGCGAATCCACTTGTTGTCCGATCGCGAACGATTTCTCGCATGGCACCGCGTCGCGTTATGATAGGCCTCCCATTATTCTTTCGACACCGTTTCCATGGGCACGTTAGTGGATACGATATTTTTCACTCGATGCGCCAAATCGTTGAGTTGTCGCACGAACCACGCTATACAATCTTCGTGATCGATATGACGATAATGCGTCATCATATGAGCAATGCATATAGTAGTCTTATACTAAATACCTCGTGTTGATACATGTACGATGATGCATCTTCCCTGTCGAGTTTTGTTTTCCGTAGAACGCACTCCAAGTCAGCGTAGATGAATGGGACGTGCTCCTTATTGTAGTTCCCAAATTCGAGCCACTTGTCGTCCACGCTCGGCAGTCGTTGATCTTTTGGCAGTCCACTGCGTGCGACTGCAATTTTTCATTCGTACTGAAGTAATAAAGACACCTGTAAATAATAGAGAAATCATTTTTCACTATTTCTTTTTATTGTTTTTTTATTGGCTTTCCTTAATATAGTTACCGATCGCAGAAAAATTTCTTGTTCTTTTTCTCACTAATCTGCGAGACGGGATTTTTTTATCCACGCAAAATGCTCAACACCGTCGTTGCATGGATCTTACATGTACAGCACGTTGACATGTTTCTCCTTCTTGTCATTAGTTAGCCGCCGAGGAAGTGTTTATTTTCAATGCCATACACGTTGATCGACACAACGTTTAAACGTTCAAATTTAGAAATGTCTTTTAAAGTCATTGGGAATTCGATACCTGTGAAACTTAACTGTCGTATAATGTGGATACGATGATTCTCGCTCCGTATACTTTTCAGCTGAGTATAGAGCGACAACCACCGACCACGCGAAGCACGCATTGTCCGTCATACGCACACTGATAACCGCTCGTTTCATCGCTATTTTCCGCAGCACTTCGATGTGACATCCCGCGCGCATGGGATTTAATTTGTTCACATTGATAGTCAAATTCAATATACGTGACAAAGCCCACCCGCTGTCGCGTTCCTGGAACTCTTCGAGCGGTGCTAGGATAGATTCGATGACATGCTGCTTGTACTCTCACTCATGCATATCGGTATATCTCATTGTTCTTTGTTGCTCTTGTTAGCAGTTTATCCTTCATCATGAATGCGTCTCACCGTTGAATGCGATGTTTACTTTTACACTACCGTGTTTTTCTACAGCATCTCGCACTCACTCTAGAACTACATTGCCAGCGTCTTCCAAAAACCGCCGCGGCTCGAAGTGATTAGTGTTTATCATCTCACCTGTCAATTCTCGAACGCGTCTCTCGTCAGACAAGAGATCTTTCGTTGCTACTCGCGTACTCGCCACCAATGTGTACGAAACGTCGCTCCAACTGCAACTTTGCACCCGCAAGTTGCGCGATCCTCGCCACCGCGGATTGTCAGTGTCCAATGACAAGACGCGGACACTTGGCACAACAAAATTCTTCGAATCGTTCGATGCACTCGTCGCATCGTTGCAGCCACGCAAAACACTTCATCAAAGTAGCGATCTGGCCGCACTGCTCCAGCAATTCGCGTTTCACCCGCTCATGATTTTCCACAATCATGTCTTTTCACAATCTTTAGATCACTCTTTGCATCATTCAGAGCACTAACCGGATTTGCACGTGACACGTTGCAGCACCATGACATATCTAGAATGTCATAACGTTCTAACACCTTTCCATTATGTTTATTTGCGAAAGTGCACTGTTCACACTCAAAGTGTCTCATCTATTGAAAAACAGTTTTAGCATAAGATCGAAACTCCATCCATATATTGTCAATAATCAGCAGTTCGACACACTTTTCATTACCCATGGGAATCTTAATGCACATGCACTAATCTTGGCTTATCTGCGATTTTCTTCGCCCAATAATAATCGTCCTTTATTACATTGACATTTCCGCCAATGTCTCTTTTCATCGTCCTAACATTAACACTACAACAGTAACATTTGTCTCGTAATCGTGGGTACACTTTCTGTCGCGCGAGTAAAGACCAGTCAGAAACAGGTTCTTCAATAACTATTCCATGTTTCTCATCACGTATATCTAATTTTCGATCGCGTAGGTATTGCGGCGATATTCTATGTCTCTTTTTTGCAGATTACCGAGAACATACAGTACATCATCTACATTACAGTCTTCCCACATATTTTCCAGTAACGTTTCACTGACAATATTGTTGACAATAGTTTTTTTTTCAATGTGTGCAGAGTGGGCACATGCTGCACGAGAACTGTAAAAAGCCCTCTGCAATTCGTGCACGACCTGCCATCTACCAAAAGAACCAGTCTCATGCTCCCTGTGATCCCTGACGTGATGCATTCTTATATCGTTAATGTTAGCTACGAATCATATACGCTGTGCATACAATTAAAGCACTACCCTACTTGTATAACCCATTATATTTCATTTGTGATTTCTTTGTCCCTTTGCCTATTGGGCCACACTTTCTTTAAAAGTAGATAAGACAGATCGCGTATCTGCTTTGTTATAATCAGATATATATAATATATATATAGCCGCGAATAAAGCCTCTACTTGTTGTTCTTTTGGGTGTTTTATTATACGTATCATTTATATTATTTTGCTCATTATGCTTATTTTTTTCTTGTTACTGCAAACAGAAATTGAAATTAATGTATCTGCTTCGTTATTATTTATATAATAGCCCTCTATTTGTTCCTTTTAGTGTTTTACTATATATATAGTTTATATTATTCTGCCTATTCTTACTTTTTTCTTCGTCATTGGAAACAGAAACTGAAATCGCAAAAGAAAAAATTTTTCTAAGGAGTTTAATAAACTTTTTTTCTTAAAAAAGATTATTATTTATTAAAGATTTATTTATTTAATCAACAATAATAATAATTATATTAGGACTATCGAATTTTAAATTATACAAAAAAATAAATATAGTTGGCTAATGAGAATCAGTCACGATAAACGGCATTGTGAACAATCAATAATCAGATATGGATTGATATCTTCTTTCTTTTGAACGTTTCGATTTTCTTTGGAGTTCTCCTCAGCAAGAATGATATAAAAGCATAATTAGCTCACATGTCTATAATGCTTAAGTCACTCGCAAATTGACAATTGAATTGTTGATCATCAAATCGGAAAATGAAGCATTGCACTGAAGCTTTGTTGAACATATTAAAACTTAAAAACTAGAATTGTTAAAGTCAAATATAAAGATCATACATTTTTAGAATACATGTCAATCAGATATGAGTGACACGTCGTCGTACACGGACGGATTGATCATTAAATAATTGCACCGTTTATCATTGCTGACTCTCATTAGCCTACTATATTTATCTTTTTGTATAGTTTACTTAATCAAATGACGCCATATACGAAATGAACAGTCAATCTGTGCGAGAAAGAAAGCTAGAGGGTTCCAATGCGTATGCGTCTTTATCCCTACGGATAAATATTACATGAAATATTGCAGCAATATTATTTTGAAAAATTGCAATCTTTCCTAAAACATTGCTGCAATATTGTAATAATATTTCTATTTCTGATAAAATAAAATATTATTGCAATATTAGAGAAATATTGCATATACGAGGGCAAGTCAATAAGTTTTTAGAAAAACATAGTAAAACACATTTTTATTGATTGATTTATTTTTATTTCTCAATATTCTCCAGCTCGATACACTTGATCCAACAATTCTCTAATTTTTTCAAGTCGTCCGAATAATATGATTTGTCCAACTTTTCAAAATAAGCTTTTGTTTCAGCGATGAGCTGCTCTCTAGTGGTGAATCTCTTTCCTCCGAACCATTTTTTCAGGTTTGGAAACAGGAAATAGTCGCAAGGGACTAAATCTGACGAATATGCTGGATGGGGAAGCAATTCATAGCGGAATTCGTTGAATTTGACCGGTGCCGGGCACGTGAACCCGTGCATTGTTTTAATGAAAGAACACTTTCTTCTTCGCTAAATAGGGACATTTTTTCTTTAAAATGTTGAAACAGTCCAATAAAGCTGTGTAGTAATCGCCATTGACCGTTTGCTTCGACGAAAGGTAATCGATATAAATTATACCGCGTGCTCATCCCAAAAACTGTGGTCATCACCTTTCCGGCCGACTTTACGATCTTCGCCTTCTTCGGAACTAGTTCATTCGTGAAATCCATTGTTTTGACTATTCGTTCGTCTCGGGATCCATGTTTCGTCCACAGTAATGAATCGACGCAGAAATTCATCTGGATTACGTTGAAACATCTCCAAACATTGTTTTGAAATCGTCACACGGTCGCGCTTATCCACAACAAACGCGGCACCCATCTTGTTGATCTTTTTCATACTCAATTCGTGCAAAATTGAACAAGCATATCACTGTGCCATGTAATATGCCTGTGGCTTCAACAAGCTCGCGCACTTTCGTCGATCAGTTAAAACAATATCGTGGATTTTATCGATGATTTCTGGTGTAGCAGCCTTGAACGTTCCGAAGGTGCATCACATGTGAATATATGACCACGTTTATATTCATTCACGCAATTGTATACAGTCACAAACGCTGGTGCAGATGTGCTATGAATATTATTCAACGTGGTTTTGATTTCTTTCGGCGTTAAATCTTTCATATGTAGATGTTTAATCATTGCAAAAAAACTCGTTTTTTTTTTCATTTTGCAAAAAATATAAAGGTTGTTCGCTTTAATCGTCTACAGAAATGAAACTACGCGATGAATTCCGCTCACAGTAATCAACTGAGAGATGCTACTTGTCAAAAAGTAATGTGACATGACATTGCGAGTGCTCTCTGAGAGAATTTCTTGAAAGAATTTATTCATTTGCCCTCATACATTGCTATAACATTATGCAATACTTCAATAATTATTCTGGTTCTATTAATTATTAACACATTATTGTTTAGTATCATATTCCACAATGTGTACGATAAACATATTATGATCAAAAAATATTTGGGGGCTTAGAAAGCACATCGAAGACTATTCATACAGCACGAAATATTACAGCAATATTATTGTGAGAAATTATAATATTTCATAAAACATTGCTGCAATATTTAGCAATACTCTCTTGTCCGCAAAAATAAAATATTGCTATAACATTATGCAAATTTCAATAATTATTCTAGCTCTATTAATTTTAACATTTTATTATTTAGCATCATATTTCAAAATACAAATGATAAAGTTATGCAAGTATTAAAAAAATATTCGGGGGATTTAGACGGCACATTCAAGGTTATGTTCCTATCGAGACATTAATTGTTAATGATAGATATTCAAGTTAGGAAATCTGTCACATCGATGACATAGAGGATTATATAAATTCTCTACTTAAAAAATTTTCTGCTTTAAAAATATAAATTATTTTTTTATATAATTTTTATCCTTAGAGAAAGAATTTGTTTTTAAAGTAGAGAATTTCTGTTATTAGGTGTACAACTTTGCTTCCGCCGTTTACCTATAGATGGCTTTAGCGATAAGTGGTGGTCGAAATAAATAGATCATAGATGTCATACAATAAACTTGAGCATCTGTCAACATAACCCCATAGAAACATTAGTCGATTTGTGTCTGCATCATAAAGTTATTCTCGATTGAAAATGTCAGTTT
>Ga0157363_1001977_pt1 | contig 17689 bp, 18 predicted proteins | sample AttsexASBM1_FD_111477 | JGI IMG/M metagenome (GOLD analysis project Ga0157363, IMG submission 111477) | Fungus gardens microbial communities from leaf cutter ant in Ribeirão Preto, State of São Paulo, Brazil - Atta sexdens ASBM1 | ecosystem: Host-associated > Fungi > Mycelium > Unclassified ... | reverse complement strand
GTATTATAGGGGTGTATCTTCAGAATAGGTAGACTTAACATATAATAGTATTCCTCTCTTAAGACTGAGCCTTCAAAGTCCTATTGAGTTTATCCAAAGAACCCATAATGGTGTCTAGGTTAATAATACATAAATAAGAAGAATTTTTTTTCTATATCATTATGTCTTCCTCTCTATCAACTGATATTTCTCAAGTCAACACTAAGATGTTTGAACAGTAGCAACAGGAGATACAAAGGAGGCATAAAGAGAAACAAAGGTTTCAAGCCTGCTTGGAAAAGGCAGTAGAGGCCCACTATATTGAACAAGCTGCTCAGAAAGTGAGAAAGATTGCTAAGGCCAAGATATGGAAAAAGGCTAAGAAGCAGAGACTTGCAGAGAAGAAGAAGAAACTCTGGAATGAAGTTTTAGCAGAGGATGCTACTCTTTTAGAAATCACTGAGACTTTCCAGGTTGCAGGAGTTAAACAAAAAAATGATTATCAACTTCTTCTCAAAAGATAAGGTAGAGTGACAGTCCTCTAAGAAAACCAAAGGAAAACAGTCAAGGAGGTACTGCAGTAATACTACAGTTAAGATAGAAAAAAATAACCTCTATGAGAGATGTGTATATACCAGGCAATTCTGCCTGGTGCACAACTCAAAGTGAGTACAGATTTTTTGTTTCTTTTATTCTCTAATAATCTTCTTTCTTTAGTTGCTCTCTTGTATACACCAGATATTACTATCAAGTAATAGTATACCTTTCATACTAACACCATTTCCCCAGCAATGATTCCTACCTATGACATGGTGTTAAGTACTATTGAAAAGATACTCTGGAACCTTGTCAAAAAGTACTGGGGCATTGAAAAGTCCCTACAGGACTTGGTGCAGAACTAAGAGAGGAATGTGGCCCAATTAGCAAGAATTGGGACCATAGTTAATTGGAGATGATGTTTGAAGAAGGATCTGTAGAGTAGCAACAAGGATAGTGAGAAAGAAGACAGAGAAGATGAGGAGAGTTAGAAAGAGGTAGAGGAAGAAACACTATTATTGATCTCCTACTAGAATATTAGTTTTGTTTTATTTGAATTAATAAGATTTTTTCTTTCTCTTTTGTCTATAACTGTGAGTAAAAAATTTAAGATGATTAAAACAGAAATGAAAATTAAAATCTAAAAATTTGAAAATAAAAACAACTCTGTAAAGAGTATATAGAAGCTGAGATTGAGTTGAAACAGAGTTAGAATAATGGAAGTGGACCAAGCTTGGTAGGATATATGATATGGAAATCAGATACTAAGTCAGTGGCATGAGTAAGCTCAGATACAGAGACTCATCTTCATATTCTAGCTAGATCACCTTATATAGGAGCTTGTATGCCTATTGGCAGTCAATAACTCTGGAAAGTAAAGGGTGAACAATAGTGTACCAGGCTGGGAAATGATTTTATGAGGTTTGAGATATTTTTTGAAGAGCTTCTTTGAAGACCAAGTAGTTCTGAAAAACTAAGCCTTAACAAAGACTTTGTTACCTACTTTGAAATCAGGTGCAGGGGAACATCACACATCAGCAGACTTCTAATAATGTTATTGGGCCACAGAGATTTCAGCTTTGAAGATACTCTGTAATTTATCAAGGTCTACTGCAAAGTTACAGGCTTAGGAGGAAGTAATATTGTGTTCAGGGTAAACAGTAATGTTTGGATGATATCTCTTATTAGCAAAGAACAGAGAAAACACTAGTAGTAGCACTTAGAGTGATATTATAAGAGAACTCCACAAGAGATAGGAGTTTGGACCAGTTATCTTACTGGTAATTACAATATACATGGAGATATTGCTCAAGGGTCTGGTTCATGTGTTTGGTTTGGCTATCACTTTTAGAGTGATAGCCTGAAGTGAAATGAAGTTGCATGTTTAGAATGGTGTCTAGAGAACAGAAAAAGTTTGACACAAACTCCAAACCTCTGTTAGAGATAATATGGGAAAGAATGTCATGTTTGAAGAACATGTGAAAGATAAACAGACATTCTAAGTCTGCAGATGTGATGGTGTTATGGACAGGGATAAAGATTACCTGTTTAGTGAGCTAGTTGAAAATAACCAGAATAGTATCAAACTCAGAGGATAATAGGAGTTTCTCAATGAAGTCCATAGAAATTCAATTCCATAGTCATTTGGAGATAGGAAGTTGTTTGAAAGATCTGTAAGGCTTATGACATTATGACTTAGATCATATACAAGTGATATAGAATTTGTAGAATTGTTATATATTAGCATAGAGGCTAGGCTAGGAATATCCATGGCAAACAAGTTCTAGTGTTTTGTTCTGACCAAAGTGGCTAGCTAGAATATGATCATGATTATACTGGAGAACATGTGTGCAGAGATTATTAGCAAATGGTATATAAACTCTGTTATCAAGATAGAGAAGACTGTTAGAGTCTGTAAATTATTGGCTATCTGCAGAGATGTGTTTTGTAACAATTAGATTACTAGAAAGGGCTGAAAGGATATCTTGGTGTAGAGTGTCCAAGTCAACAACTGTAGCTATGTGAAGGAAAGAAAAGAGAAGGACAGTAGCTTATATAGAGACCATAAGTTGTTCTTAAGTAAAGATTGGTTTAAAGTTATGAGGGTTGACTGTGATGTAGCTAGTATTCCCCTCTTGAGAGTAGACATCCTACTATCTGGTGAGAGCATCCAGTTTGGTGCCAAGATGATTAGGATGGAACCTGATAACAAGATTGAACTAAGAGAAGTACTTAGATTACTATGCTTATCTCCAGGTCAATACCTTGGTAGTAGAAAAATACTCAAAGTTTTTATGATCCATAACAATGTTAATAGGATAGGCCAGACTCTCTAGATAGTGTTGCCAAATTTTGAAAGCCTCAAAAATAGCAAGTAATTCCTTGTTATATGTGTCATAATTCAACTTTGCTATAGTAAAAGTCTAGAAGTAAAAAGTGACTGGATGAACTTCATTTTTTTCACTCACAATAAAAAGGATTGTAGTGAGAGCATAGTCTAAGGCATCAGTTTTCATAATGAGTTGAGCATTGGGAATCCAGTAAGTGAGGATGGGAGTGGAGGTGAATGCCTTCTTAAGAGAGTTGAAAGCATTATGATAAGAGGAATCAAACTTTCAGAAAATATCCTTCCAAGTGAGATATGTCAATAGAATGACAATGTCTGAGTAGTTGAAGATAAACTGGCAATAGAAATTAGTGAAACCTAAGAAGGATTGAATATCCTTGACTTTTTTAGACTTTGGCTAGTCTTGAATAATCTTTACTTTATTATCAAATATGTATCCCAGATATTCTACTAACTTGGAGTGGAATTTACATTTCTTTGCTTTAGCATAAAGACTAGCCTTGCAGAGATACTTAAGTACTTCTTTAATATGCCAGTGATATTTGGACATGTTATTTGAGTAGATGAGTATATCATCCAGATAGATCATGACACAGACATTCAAAAGGTCAGAGAAAAGATCATTCATGAATTGCTGGAAGGCTATAGGAGTAATCATAAGACTAAAAGGCATTACAGACCACTTGAATAATCTATATTGTGTTCTAAAAGTGGTTTTTTATTCATCACCATTGGCTATGCAAACCAAGTGATAAGTATGGCAAAGATTTATTTTTGTATATACTCAAGTTTTGTGAGATGAGTCTAGTAAATCAGAAATGAGTAGGAGTAGATAGTGATTCTTTTTGGAAATGTGGTTAAGATTGTGGAAGTCGATGCAGAGGCATAGTAAACTATCTTTCTTCTTGACAAATAAGACTAATGTACCATGTAGAGAGAAGATTGGCCAAATAAAATCTGTATTGAGGTTTTCCTTAATGAATTTCTTTAGAGCCTTTTATTCAGATACTGAAAAAGAGTATATAGGGCCAACTGGAGGTTGAAAACCTTCTTCTAGGTTGATTTAGAGATTATAAGGATAATGAGAAGTGAGGACTTCAGCCTTCTTTTTGCTGAAAACATTAGTGAATTCATAATACTTAGAAGAGATATTAGAAAGATTAGGGGCTTTTACAAGTTTTGTGGAGTTGATATAAATGTCTGAAGAGCAAAGACAGAGTTGAAATTTGTTAGATCTCAGAAGTTTTGATATGTGCAAGAATGCTGCTATACTAATAATAGTGATGTTGGGTTACTTAGAAGTAGACACAGAGGTCTCAGATGCAGGTATGAGAACTACAGAATCTGATAATTGCAGAGAAGTGTTAGAAGATGACAGAGATGCCAATGATGTGTTGGCTGTAATGCGAGAGAGAGTAAGATTTTCCTGTAAAGATAGATAGAAGTTTATCAACCTATTTACCTAGTTAATCAGTGGATTATGTTAGATGAGCCAGTTGTATTCAAGGACTAAAGAGTAGAAAGAATAAAGTAGAGTAATATAGAAGTCTAGAGTTATATAATTACCAGTAGGAAAAATTATGGACAAGTTAGTAAATTTGGAGATGGTACTGTTTGATAAACCATTAAATAAGCAGAGAGCAACCAGTAGGGTTGCATATATCTTCAAGTAGTAAGTATTCACAAATTTTGAGTCTACAAAGCAATGGGTAGACCTAGAGTTTGAAATGGTATTTTATTAAGATGATTCTAACCAAGAATCAAGAGAGAAGTAAGGGAGACAAAGAAAAAATAAGGATCAGAAAGGGCAGATACATTGAGTTGGATGGGACTCATTGCTGCATAGGGAAGTTCAATGTGGTCTTTAGTCTATATAGAGTTTTAGGGGTTGTTCTCTATTTTTCCAAGGGTTTCTCAGAAATAGCTACAGGAAAGTTTGTAGCTGGTGAAACACCATAATCTTTGGGAGTGACTATGGTTTGCTTTTTGGGACAGGAGTCCAATTTGTAGTCTTCTGCTTTACATTAGAGATACAAGTCATTTTCAAGACACTTTTTATGCTCATTACTAGTCAACTTGCCATTATTGGCCAACTTGGAGAATAGATCTACCTATGGAGAATTAAATTATTTCTGAGAAGTAGTGGATGATATGTTGAAAGAAGATGATTTGGTGGATAAAACTATTAGAAATGTATTTACTTTGTTCTAGGAGACCTTAGTATTACTAGTAGAAAAAACCTTACCTTGTTTCTAAGAGTAAGACTTAAAAGCCTTCTTTTCCACTTGCTTGGCACAATGGCATTTATGGTTGTATTCTCAGTAGCAATGATCAATGGTCATTGTTAAAGCATACATATCCTGAAATGAGGTAGATTTACCTTGTTTCCAGATAGAAATAAGATTGTGGATCTAATTGGGAAGCCCTAGTAATAGTGGTGACACAAAACACTATTCCTCCAACCTAATTGGGAGGCATAGCATATGAAATCCATATTGGAAGTAGAGATCTTATCACCAGACTTTATACAGAGATTATCCAGTATGGTAGCTATTTTACCAATGGGATCCAAAAAACCAAAGTGTTAACATAATTTGTCAACAAAAAGGTTTTAGTTAGAGAGCCAGTTTTGCAGAATATTCTGGTCTTCCTGGTTGAGGCTTATCTCAAACTAGTCTTAGGTGACTCTAGTGAGATATGTCATTAAGAAATTAATTTTTGCAATATCCATATTGAATTACATAAGATTAGTATAGAAGTAAAGACAACATTGAAACAAGAAATTATTAAGCTTGTCAGGTTCAGTGCCACTGAATGTGTTGGAGATATGAGCTTTAGTTTTCCTTGAATTAGAATTTGGACTAGAGGTTTGATTAGTAGTAAGAGTGTTTGCAATATAACCAAGTATGTTAGCCAATTGCCTATTAGTATTATTACTGTGATAGAATTTTGACTATGAACAAGTAGAAGAATTAGGTTTATTAGATATTAGATTAGTAGTAAGAGCATTCTTCTAATTAGGGCTATTGTCCATAGGGACAATACTTGGGCCAGGAACAGGGGAAACTATTTGGGCAGATTGAATAGTATGAGTTGGAGACCTTGAAGATGATCAGCCTCTTTGATGGATATGTCTTAAACATTGTAAGGTATTTAGTGGATATGCCCTAGTAAGGTTATTACTGAAACACAAAATTGTATAGAAGAATGTTCCAAACAGTTTACTTCTTCTTTTTCTATTCTTGACAACAGATATATCTTTCTTTTTTTTTGGTATAAATTCTTCTCTAAGATTTATGATATGATTCCATGTTTTTCTCATTGACATTCTTTCTAACTCCTTTTTCTCAACCACCTTCAAATATTTGTGGAACCTTTTAGGAATCATTTTCTCCACTATCCTAATTTCAATCAAATCTTCTTTATCTTTCTCCTTTTCTTCTATTATTCTTACTATCTCTATCTCTTCTTCAACTGTCAGTTTTCTAAACTCTTTTTTCTTTATTTCTTTTCTTTCTTTTCTTTCTGCTTTTGCTATTCTGGCTTTATTTGTCTCATTCTTCATTTCTTTTCACACTTGTCTGGACATTTTATCATCTTTATCTTCCCAGTTCTCCAATTAACATTTTCTCTTTATGTCTCTTGAAAAACAACTCTACTTCTACTATATGATTAATCAGTTTTTCATAGTTAAAGGTACCATCAATATTTCTCATATAAATTAGTTTTTCTAATCTCTTTGTCTTAAACTTATTCTTTTTTATAAACTCTGAACTCATCACCAACCCTGTTGCACTACTATCTAATAACACTTCTACTACAATTCCTTTTTTGTCTTCCTTCTGCTTTAGCTTTATTTTCACTATCACTTCTCTCATCAATTTTCCCTTCTTTTCTCCACTCTTTTTCTTCTTCTCTACTCTTGTTTTTTATACTTCTACTGACTTTTCCTTTTTTACTCTTTCTTCTCTTAAAACTGTCTTTTTATCTTTCCTTATCTCTCTTCCACTTTCTTCTCCTATATTCATTACTCTATTCTTCAATACTTCAAATTTATTTGAGGTTATTGGGGTTGATCTCTCTTCTCTCACATTTCTACAGTGATGGACAATATACTCAAAACCTCTACATACAAAACACTTCCTCTCTATTATTGTTCTTTCCCTATTTGTTTCTCTTCTTTTTTCCTATGCCTTTTTTCTTCTCTTCTACTCTTCTCTATTCATTTTCTATTTATTTTCTTTCATTTTCTTCTTCTTTCTCTTTTCTTTTTTTTTTGTTCTTTCTTTGTTTTCTCTCCTTTTTTGTTCTCTTTCTTGTTGTCTCCTTCTTTCCTGATCCTCTACTACTTGTAACTTTAATATTTGTTTTTATAAATTCAACAACATTACATTATTCTCCATTATTTGTTTTAACAATCTCATTGCTCTTTTCTCTTTCACATCTTTGATCAGTCTCTTCATATTTACTTGGCTAATATTCATAATACTCAAATTAACACTATTTGTTGCCATGGTATTTGACAACATAAATTAATATCTTCAAAAAAATGTTTTTTCCCAAGATTTGCTTTGTAAGTGCTAACTGGTATTTCTCTTATCTGATCTCATACTGTCTACTAACCACTTATCTATTTCCTTACTGACTACTGTCCTAATAAACACTGGCCAATATTCCTAAGAAGAGAAGCTCTAAGCTAGATATATTATTACTAGATAATATTGCTGTTTTGCATAGACAGGTTACAAGAGAATCTACAGTACAGGCCTTTTATGTGAAATATCTATCTACCATGTCAAAATCTTTAAGATTGTTCAGAAACCAGTGGATAAGAATGTTGTTAGATCTAAATAAGTATATACTCTGAAGTGGAGAGAAAATAGTAATTCAGAAAAGAAGAAAACACATATAGTGGCTAAGAGTTTTACTCAAATTCTTAGGGAAGACTACAATAAGATATATATATCTGTTATAAGACTAGAGTCAGTTTGGTTAATTTGTGCAATAGCTATAGCATGAGGCCTCTATCTGTGGTAGATTAATTTTATATTAGTATTCTTAAATAATAACAATAAATTTAAGGTCTATATAAAGTAGCCAAAGAGTTTTGAAGAAGGGGAGAGAAATATGTCTAGAGATTTTTCAAAACTCTATATAGAACTATACAGAGGGCATATGACTGGGCTGAGAATCTTGACTGTATATATGAAAGCTATAAATACTATAAATTACAAGTAGACCTACAAATTTAGTCACAAGTTATTGATGATGAACTTATACTTATCTCAACTTAAACAGACAATATCTTAAATGTTTTATTAACTAAGAAAGGTAAAATTTTAGTGAAGTCAAAACTCAGTGCCAGCTATGCAATAAAAGATATTGGAGAGGTGAAACTTATCCTTGGAATGCATATCAACAGAAACAAGAAGACTAATAACAAAATATTATCTTAGTATGCTTATAGTGAGCAGATACTAAAATGTTTTCATATGACCAAGTGCAAACTAGTATTCATACTATTATTACTGGGAATCATGCTAACTAATAATGATAGTTTTAGTTCATTAGAAGAGACTAAAGAAATAGAGGATGTTTTATATCATAAAGTACTTGAATCATTAATGTGACTCTAAGTTACTATTCTCCCTGATCTTTCCTTTCTAATTAACCTTTTATCTAATTAACCTTTTATTATACTTCACTCAAAAAGTATATTGGAATACTCTTAAGCAAGTCTCATGTTACATAAAAGAAATCATAGAGATTAACAAAAGGAAATATATTCTTTGTTGCTGATAGACTAGTATTCTGGGAGACTAAACTTCTGTTATTAAAATTAAAGATAGTGAACTTTATTTATTTATTATTTCCTTTCTCTTTTTTATTTTTATTTTTTATTTTTCTTATTTTGAACTTAAAGTTAGAGATTAGTATAATTACACATTATATAAAAAAACATAAAAGATTTTGAAACAATGATATCATACAGTATGTTCATCATATGCTAATCTTATAAATAATATAAAGTGTTTGTCTTATATACACTAGGCTAATAGTCTATACTATACTAAACCTAGCTTACTCTAAAAAGTATATACTTGGAACTTCATTGAGTTTTCTTATGTTAACTCCAATATAAGATTCTTTTCTTGACTTAATACTTTGAATTTTGAATTGTAACAACAGTTATAATATCCATTGTAGAAGTAAAGTATGTGGCCTTTATATAAGTAACTCAACAAGTACTCTGACTTACCAAGTTTTTTGATAAGGTTAGTTTTTTAATAGCCACACCAGTCATAATTTATACTGACAACAATGGATCTATTTCAAACAGTACAAATAATAAGAATTATTGATAAACTAAGTATAATAATATCAAATACTACTTTGTTAAACTGTCATATCCCAAACTCTAAAACATATCCAAGACATGTCTGACTTCAATACAATATTAAATCTCTATAGTTATTTGGCTTTATTTGTACTCAAAACTCTGTTGATGGTTTGATACTTTATAATGGACTTAATTCCATCAAAAGTCTACAGTTATTTCACTTTATTTAAGTTAAAATCTGTGGTAATCTTTATTTGTTTCAGTTGTCTAATTATCTCCTTCAAACTTCATAAATTTACTCAGACTTTATATGGAGTTTTTCCCTCTCCAAATCTAAACTTCTATGTAGTGTTTCACTACTGAAACACTTGCTTGGAGATCTGTTTTAACTACTTCTTTTGTTATTTTATATATTTAAAGCTGGTGATCACTTTGTAATAGCTAGCTTGATAATTGACTAAAGTTGACGCTAAATCTCTGATGTCAATGGTGATGCACTTTACTTCTCTTCTTATAATTTCTTACAAGACTATCCTCTGAAATTGCAACCACATGGCTCATAGGAGGCATAATATATAAGTTAAGGCCAAGATCATTTTGACAAGTCCACATCACTGAGCTCATTACATGGAGTTTCTACACTCTGTGTATGTCTGAGCCAACTCCGTGAACTTTTACCTTCAAGTACAAACTGCATCTAATATAACTAAAAATAAAGCTTGAGCAAGTACTATATTCTATTTACTGAAAATATCACTATGTCAGAATCAAAGATAGAAAACTCTATTTTTGTTATAGTATGTTCAAACTCTAATATTTTATTTTGTTTTTATTTTTGTTTTCTTTATTTTCCTTAATTTGATTTTTAATTTTAATTTCTTTTTTTGAATGATGAAGAGGCATATAACCATAGTCACATTGTCAAGATCGTTGACAGTGGACTTTATTTTTTTATTTTCTCTCTTTTATTTTATTTTTCTATTTTTAGAACAACTCAGGTTAAGGTTTATCAGTCACGCTGTCACATCAGTCACAAATTGATGGCGTAGTCACAAGACTGATCACGGGACTTGGGAGAATGGAGTAGAAGGTTCTGAAATAAAGTGATGTCATACAGCATGGACAACACATGTTGGCCTCATGTTATACACATGGTCATTAGGGTAGGGTGCACAGTAGTGAGCACAGACCATTGGTAGTAGTATAAAAGGTAGACTAGTTTGTAGAAGAGTTCTCTATCGAGTTCTCTTGTGTCACTCCAATACAAGAGTTGTTTCTTGACTTAACCCTTTGAGTCTTGATTCATAACACACATGAGATGTCATATAATATGAAGTTAAAGGTCTAGAATATGACAGAAGAGTCTAGAATAATAATGCTAGGAAACATGTTTATTTTATAAAAACAGTGTTGTTAGGAACCACTGAACCAGTTATGCTAAAAGTGCGCAATGTCAAGCTTAGCTTTGACATCTGGCTGGTACTATATATGTACTTCATACTGTACTCCTGACAGTATCCCCCTTTCAAGACATGTGGTCATGGACTTAATAGATAATATATGTACATAAGAATAGGCATATTTATCATTAGTACAGACCATGTATCTATTATATAGATAAGGTAGTAATGCATTAGGAACTTTTTGTTGAGTTCTCTTGTAATCTCCATAAGATACTTCACCTATAAGTTTACTTAGTATACTATTGGTCATTCTTAGACTAGTGGTTGCTACAACAATTTTATTCTTATTTTCTTTCTCATTTTTATTTTATTTTCTATTTATTTTCTATTTTGAACTTAGATTAGAGTTTAGCATAATATCATACAACATCACATGGTATCACACATCTATTACAAGTCACAGTCATAGAAGGATCAAGAAGGTTCTGAAATAATGATATTATTCCACATGTCAATAGTATGTGATATGTATGGCTTTTAGAGTGGGCTAAGGTTAGTGTAGCTATTATATATCAAGTCTATCCATTCCAAAGTGTTATAAGATGAGAGTGCGGACAGACTTTGGCTAGAGTTAGGGTTAGCCAGACATAGATAAATAATTAATTATTAGTCTACAATGGAAGAAGAGTATGTGACCTGGAAGTCATGTGGAATAGTCTAGAGCGGTCTGGAAGGACTTAGGGTCTAGAAGGATCGGGAAGAGTCTAGAAGAAGTTAGGGTTAGGGATGACATCAAGAGACAATGGTTCCTCATGGTATACACATAGTGCACACATGGTGACGGAGATTAAAGAGTATGACATCAGGGCACATGGATATGGCATGGTGGCCTTGAGGTAGAAGCATGGTAGATGAGTAATAGAACATAAGGTAGACACATTGTTGTAGCACGGACCACCTTGTATTTATATAAATAGAGGAACAATGCAGCGAGGGCTCCTTGTCGAGTTCTCTTGTAATTCACACTATTAGATAGCCAACTGAGAGCTTTGCTGAAGTAAGCAAACTATGAGTGCTGTTCTGGCGAGTGGTTGCTACAATACAAAGATACATTCCCATAGTAGTAATGTCATCATAACAAAATTCAATATAAGTCCATTTTTTATAATGACTATTTTTCCTATAACATATTTTTACAATGGTGATGTAAGAACTTGGATATTCAGTCTTCTATGATGGAGATATTCCTATTGAACTTGGTCTTCCACAGCAAGATTCTTTTATCCAACCCTTTTGGTATTTCACTACTAAAACCTCTGTGTTAAGTTCACAAACAGTGGACTTAGTTTCTCTTTATTTCATTTTCCATTTTCTTTTTCCTTTCATTTTATTTTCTTATTTTTCTATTTTTAGAACATAGGGTTAGGATTAGGTCACAAGACACAGAGAACAAAGTAGAAGGATCTAGAACAAATGATGTCATACAACATGGATACCACATGTTGACCTCATGTTCTACACATGGTCATTTAGGGTAGGGTGTACAGTAGTGAGCACAGACCATTGGTAGTAGTATAAAAGGTAGACTAGTTTGTAGAAGAGTTCTCTATCGAGTTCTCTTGTGTTACCCAATACAAGGTTATTTCTTAATCTAACTCTAAGGGTTTTGAGTTATAACACTCTGCTAAAAGCTATGCACTGAAACCCCCAGTATCTTCTATATATCTAACTTGTATATAAGACTAGTAGTTACACTGTAATTCACTAGTCTGATGATCAATGAAGATTGAACTCAATCTCCAGTGTTCAACAGCAACATACCAACATCAGTACTTATCCTTCCTTTAGGCTTTGTTCAATTTCTAGAAATTGCAACCATATGATAGATAGGCAGTGCAGCATATAAGCTGAAGCTAAGGTCATTCTAACAAGTCCACATCATTGAGCTCTTAGCAAGAAGTTTTACATACTCTATATATCTCTAAGCCAACTTCACAGACTTTCACTCTCTGGTGTGAACTGTACCTTATAGTAGCATAGACTAGTAGTCTAGTGTATATAAGGTGAACATTTTATACTTGAAACTCCAATGAGTTCTCTTGTGTAAACCCTATACAAGATTCTTTCTTTTAACTTATTCTAAGGTCTTAAGTTCATAATATTAGAACTTGATATCCATTTCTTGAAACTACCCAACTCAGGGCCTTTTCTCACTTATTTTCTTATCATTCTCAACCAAGAGACAACACTATCCTTCAGTTAAGAAGAACCAGACCCTAGGCTTAAAGGGCATATTAGCTAGACAGAGGAAGTCTAGTCATTTATTTTGCATCAAAACCCACTGGTGCTTAGTAGATGTAAAACCTTGTATGGATGTGTTAGATAGTTTTTTTGAGTAGAAGCTTCATGCTACAATATATTCTTATGACCTGTTCACATAGAGGAATAGCAAGTATCTTTCAGATCTTATCTAGAGTAGAATATCTTTCTTAAAACAAAGTTGTTTACAATTTGATTAGGGCAGTAGTAAGTAGTATAAGTAGCCAGTAGACAATGTAAGACAGACAAGAAGAGTACTATTAGCACCTATAGAGATAGCTTTGAGTTCAGGATATAATTCTAAGAATGAGGTTAGCACTAGCTCCTCTTTTTTACCATTATACATCTCTTCTCCTCCCATACTACTACTACTACTACCATCACCAATTGATTCACCTCTAATTTATTGAGTCAACATAACTTACAACAAATAATCCAATAGTAACAGAAATAGCTTGTAACAATATAGATACAAATCCAAGTGCTGTTAACAGTAGAAAAAGCAATGGCAGAAGTTTCCTGATCCAATATAGAGTCAAATATAGATATGGCTAAGCCACCAACATTCAATAGAGAGGTAGGAAAGATTTCAGATCTCTTAATGGCATGCAGGCTTTTTATTAGAATGAAAATGAGGAATGATTTAGTAGAAGAGCAGATGTAGTAGGTATTTGTTATATGTGCAAGAAGGGTTAGCAAACATTTGGAAAAAGAACATTATGGAAGATTTGGAAAGTGAAAACTTGAGTTATATAACCATAGAAGAATTTTTATCAAATTTAAAGCAAGAATTTGGTAGAGGAGATGATGAGATGATAAAGGCAGCTAAACTAAAGAAGATAGAGCAGAGAGGAAAGACAATGAAAGAATTTGTAATTTGTACAAGAATTCAGAAGAGCAGCAAGAGAAAGTAAATATGAGAAGAGGTTGTTGATTGAGGAATTTAAGAGAGGAACAAATGAGATAATTAGAGGAAAGTTAATAGAGACAGAATAATCTTCTAGGAGTATTGAACAGTAGAATGAAAGTGTAACAAATTTAAACAGGGATTGGAGGGAGAGTAGATGAGAAGAGAAGGGGTTGAGGGGTAGAAGAGAAACAGGAGCTCTGGCTCAAAGGATAAACACACTAGCAATTGCTGGTAGAGCACAAGGATAACAACTGCCTCAGCCTTATGTTTGGCCCAGGAGACAGGAGTTTCAATAGCAAGTACCAATAGTACTTACCCTAATAAAGAGAGTAGAGAGAACAAACATAGTCATTATAAACCTGAATTAATGGGCAAGGTTTATACCAAGGTGTAACCTATATATAATGGAAGTAGACTGTAGTAGGAACTGTTACAGTTGCAGAGGATTTGAACACTTAGAAAAAAACTGTAAAAATAAGAAGATTATAGAATAAGAGAGAAAATTAGAGTATGGAGACAATTCAAATAATGTAAAAATTTAAATAGGGAAAAGAGTCTAGTAGTCCTTGACTAGGCTCTAGTAGTAATAGGTTTGTAATACTCAGTAGAGTAATGGATAATACATTCTGCTATAACCTAAACAATGTAGATATGCTAAGAGAAGTAACAGTAAAAATTAAACTAAAAAGAATTGATACTCAAGAAGGTGTGATAATAAAAAGACCTATTGAGCATATGGTGGAGGTTAATATTTATTATCAGGGGCACAGGGAAATAACAGAGATTAATATAATTAGTGGTCAGAAATGAAGTGTGATTTTGGAGATACTATGGCTTACATACCACAACTCTGAAACTAACTAGAGAACAGATAAGGTGAAGATAATGAGATATCCAGAAAAGTGTGGTAAGCAGTAGAGACTGAAGTAGGGAAAATCAGGATAGTAGAAGCAAAAGAAGAAAGAGAAAAAAGAAGAAGAAGAAAAGAAGCAGAAAAAGAAAGAAAAAACCAAAGAAAGAAAAGATGATGAAAGTAAAGAAGATGGTAGAAGAATGGGAGATTTGAAACAAAGAAGAAGAAGCAGCAAAGTCTAAAGAAGAGGTCAACAAATTGGTTCCTCAAAGGTTCTACAGATGAATTCATGTCTTTGAAAAGAAAGCAAGTGAAAGAATACCAACAAAAAAAGTATGAGATTATATGATAAAGGTAAAGAAAGGGTTTGTGCCAAGAAAGAGAAAGGTGTATCTGTTGTTAAGGAAAGAGAAAGAAAAGGTGCACAAGTTTATTAAAGAATAATTGAGAAAGAGGTATATCAGATTCTCAAAGTCACCTCAAATAGCACTAGTGCTTCTTATAGGAAGAAGGATGAAAAGAAGTGGATAGTATAAGACTATAGGTATTTAAATAAATGGACCATTAAAAATAATTATTCTTCATCTTTGATTTCAGAAATATAAGCACAAAAAAGTATTTACTAGATTAGATCTATAGTAAGGATATACAACACTGATGAAGTAGCAAGTTTCATTAATGATGTTATAGTAGGAACAGAGGAAGAGAAAGGATATGATGAGATAGTAAAAGAAGTAGTGAAGAGGTTGGCAGAGAATGACTTATATGTAAAACTGGAAAAATGTAAGTGAAAGGTCAGAGAAGTTTGGGAGTGATGATTAGACCAGAGGGGATTAAAATGGAAGAAGAGAAGGTGAAAAACATATTGGAATGGCCAACTCCAAAAGGAGTTAAAGACATGCAGAAGTTTTTGGGACTTGCTAATTATTATTGGCAGTTCATCAAAGATTTTGCAGCAATAGCCAGACCACTACATGATTTGGTCAAAAAGAATCAAAAGTAGAATTGAACAGAAAAGCAGGAAAAGGTATTTCTGGAGCTGAAGGAAAGGTTTACAAAATTAGCAGTGCCAGACTTAGACAAAAAATCAAGATAGAAGTAGATACATTGGATTATACAACAGAGAAAGTTCTATCTATGGAGTATGAAGATAGAAAATGGAGACTTGTAACATGCCTCTTAAAATCTCTCAATAAGACAAAGAAGAACTATGAGATTTATTTGGAGTTTGGACAGATTATAAAAACTTGAAATATTTTATGAAAGTACAAAAGTTGAACATTTACCTTGAAACATATTCCAGGAATAAAAATGAAGAAAACAAATGAACTTAGTAAAAGACTGGACTGGAAATTAGGTATAGAAAAAGACAATAAAAATCAGACATTAATTAAAGAACAATGGATTCATAGTTTAGCAGAAGTAGTAATAGAAAGACCAAAAGTGTTATGATTCAAGACTTAGAGTTAAGCTAGGAAAAGAATCTTGTATAGGATTTACACAAGAGAACTTGATAATGTTCTTAGTACAAAACTGTGCATCTTATATATATTCTAGACTACTAGTCTATGCTATACTACCATTAGCCTACTTTAAAGAATCATACATTATTTTGAAGGTCAACATATGTAAAACATGCTGTATAATGTTATTTTGTTCTAGAATATTTTATGATATTCCATGTGATTATGACTTGTGACTGTATTATGTGACTGTGACCAATATATGATCACCAAGTTATGTTTTGTAACAGTTTGTAATAGTCATGTATAATATTATACTAAAACCTAACCTTAAGTTAAAAGAAAAGTAAAAGTAAAGTAAAAGTAAATGACAAGGAAAAATGAAAAATAGAGTCCATTGTTTACAACTCTAACAAGAAGTAGATATATTAAATAAATAAAAATAGCTAGAGAAAAAGATAAAGAGATAGTTAAAGTAGTAGAAGAGATGAAAAAGATAGAAGTAAAAGTATTATGAGGAGATAAATAGCAGATAGAAAGAGATTTGGTATTGAAGGAAGAAAAGATATATATACAAAAAGATAAAAAGTTGAGAGTAGAAATAATCCAGTAGTAGAACATGGAAAAAGATAGAAGACAATGGAGTTGGTAATAAGAAATTACTAGTGACATAGAGTGACAAGGGATGTAGGAAAGTATGTGGATGTCAGACATACAAAGCTTAAACACTAGTTTCTTTATTTAATTCTCTTTCCTTTTGCCTGTTTCCTTTTACTTTCTTTACTTAGATTTAGGATTAGGGATAGAGTGACATCATGATCACACTATCACACACAGTCACAGTAATTATTGTGGCAACCACTAGACACGAAGTCTAATAGCTACACAAGTAAGTAAAGCTCTTAGTAGGCAATCAAGTCAGGAAAATCACAAGAGAACTCGACAAGGAGTCTCTGCTTAATTAGAGTCCTATTTATACAATACATGCTTGGTCCATGCTACTAATAATTAAGCCTGTCCTATTGTCCATGCTTCATCCTCATGTCTGCCTCAAGGTCACCATGTTGTATACATGTGCTCTGATGTCATCTTCTAGATTCTTCCACCACCTTCTAGGCCTATGACATCACATCATGTGACATGTCATGTGACTGCAGTGTCACGTGCCTCTTTATCATCCCAAAGAAAAGAAAAAGAAAAGAAAATTACTATAAAGTCAGAAAATAAAAGAAAAAGAAAATAAAAATTGTTCATGTCCAAAGCGTTCCATAACAGTAATGGTTACAAGTCATGAGATCCTAGAGAAAAATATAAAAGGTTCTGGAAGGATGACATCATACAACATGTATAATACATGGCTGTTTAGGGTAGGCTAAAGAAGTAATAGCACAGACTATAGTAGTTTAGTATATAAGTGTTATAAACTTAAGTCCTTAGGGTTGGACAAAAGAACAACTCTTGTATATGAGTAACACAAGAGAACTCGATAGAGTTCCTAAGACAAAGTAGTCTACCTTATATACTATAGCCCATGGTCC
>Ga0157363_1001976_pt1 | contig 17691 bp, 16 predicted proteins | sample AttsexASBM1_FD_111477 | JGI IMG/M metagenome (GOLD analysis project Ga0157363, IMG submission 111477) | Fungus gardens microbial communities from leaf cutter ant in Ribeirão Preto, State of São Paulo, Brazil - Atta sexdens ASBM1 | ecosystem: Host-associated > Fungi > Mycelium > Unclassified ... | reverse complement strand
CCTTTGTTGCGCAGGAAAGGCGGTACGCGGTTTTCGATGGATGCCGTGCACAGCACTTCCGTTCCACCAACGCGGATCAGGGCAGAGCCTTCTGCGTGACGGGCCGTCCCGAGTTCGATCGAAACGGGGCGTCCTTCATCTGCGGCACGGCCTGATGGGCGCTGAGACATGCAAGAAAATCCTTCATTCAAGATGCGACAAGCGTTTAACGCGTTTGACGAGAATGCATCCAGCCCCGACATAGGGTTTTGATATGATGAGACCTGACCCGCACACGTTTCGCACCACAACGTCTTTCCCTCACGGTCTTGGGGACAGGGAAGCGGCGATCCTGCGCGAAATCGTCGAGGAATATGTCGAAACCGGGGAGCCGATTGGCAGCCGGACACTCTCGCAACGGCTTCAGCCTTCGCTGTCTCCTGCCACGATCCGCAATGTGATGGCAGATCTGGCGCAGGCGGGGTTGCTCTTTAGTCCCCATACGTCAGCCGGGCGGCTTCCAACGGAAAAAGGTGTTCGTCTTTTCGTTGACGGGTTGGTCCAGTTTGGTGCGCTGGGAGACGAAGAGCGGGCGAATATAGACAGCCGACTGGAAATACGTGGGCGTTCATATCAGGAGACACTGGCAGAAGCGTCTTTGCTGCTGTCGGGGCTATCCTCTGCGGCGGGGCTGGTATTGGCACCAAAATCAGATGCTGCCCTGAAGCATATTGAGTTCGTGGCACTCGGACCGGGGCGTGTGCTGGTCATTCTGGTGGGGGCGGACGGGCAGGTTGAGAACCGGGTGATCGAGACACCACCGGGCCTGCCGGTTTCGGCGCTGGTCGAGGCTGGAAATTATCTTAATGCCCGTCTGGGTGACCTGACACTGACGAACCTTCGGCAGCGTGTGCTGTCGGAAATGGATGCAAGCAGACATGAACTGGACGCCTTGACTGCTGCCGTAATCGAAAGTGGTCTTGCCACGTGGGGCGCTGATGGCGGAACACTTTTTGTCCGTGGGCAGGGCAAGCTTCTGGCAGACATTACTGAAATCGAGCGCCTTACTACGATCCGAATGCTTTTTGATCGTCTGGAAACCCAGGAGACGATGCTGCAGCTTCTTCAACTGGCCGATGCGTCTGAAGGGGTGCGGATCTATATTGGCAGCGACAGCGGTATGTTCGGAATGTCTGGAGTATCCATGATCGTGGCGCCTGCCCGCAATGAAGCGCAGAAGATTGTGGGGGCGATTGGCGTCATCGGCCCTACACGGCTGAATTATGGAAGGATCGTGCCGGTCGTTGACTATACGGCGCGCATGATCGGGCGTTTGCTGGGTTAACGAACGCAACCCTGTGCCGGGTCGGGCTGTTGAGAGTGTATCGCTCTCAGGGAGATCGCGAAAATGAGTAAACCTGACGCTAGGAAATCCGGCACATTCAGCATCGGCGGGGACCTGAAAATCCATCGTCTGGGTTTTGGTGCGATGCGCATTACGGGCAAGGGCATCTGGGGCGAACCACCAGATCATGAGCAGGCGGTCAGAACGCTGGAAAGTCTGCATGAATATGGTGTGGACTTCATCGATACCGCAGATTCATACGGGCCATTTGTTTCCGAAGACCTGATCCGCGAGGTTCTTCATCCATACAACAAGATGGTAGTCGCCACGAAAGGTGGCCTGACCCGGCACGGCCCGGATATCTGGCGGCCCGTCGGCAATCCGGACTATCTGCGCCAGTGTGTGCTTATGTCATTACGCAGATTGGGTGTGGAGCGGATTGACCTGTGGCAGCTCCATCGCGTGGCGCCCGATTGCGCGCCTGAAAAACAGTTCGAGGCGATCGCGAAGTTCCGTGAGGAAGGGCTGATCCGTCATGTTGGCCTGTCTGAAGTGACGGTTGATCAGATCAGGCTCGCGCAGAAATTCTTTCCGGTTTCGACCGTGCAGAATCGGTTCAATCTCGTTGACCGCCATTCCGAGGATGTTCTGGATTATTGCACGAAGGAGAATATCGGATTTATCCCGTGGGCCCCTCTTGCTGCTGGTGATCTGGCAAAACCGGGTACGGATCTGGATAAAATTGCGCATCGGCATCGTGCCACTGGAGGGCAGATCGCTTTAGCATGGCTGCTCCGTCGATCGCCGGTCATCCTGCCGATTCCGGGCACGGGAAGCCCTGAACATCTGGCTTCAAATGTCCACAGCGCTTCTTTTCATCTCAATGATGAGGAGTTTAAGCTTCTGGATCGCCAGGGGCGGGAAAACTGGGAAAAATCGCGGGCTTGACCTACCTGCTCGTCAGGGGCGACGAATGACGCGTTTCGATGCTATGCAGGTCGTATGACGCGACCCAATTTTCGCCCCCGTAATCCGCAGGATCCCAAGGCCGGGCCTCTGCGTGGTCCCCGTTACCGGCGCTTCCGCCAGTCCCTCGCCATTATTCTGGGCGTGGGCGTGGTGGGTGTCACCGGTGCCGGTGTGATTGGCTGGACCACCTATGCCAAGCTCGTTGCTGATTTGCCGAGTGTAGACAGCCTGCGTGCCTACAAGCCGCCGACGGTCAGCCGCATTTATGCGTCCGATGATCGTTTGATGGCGGAACTGGTTAATGAACGGCGCATCTTTGTGCCGATCAGTGCGGTTCCAGATCGGGTAAAAAACGCATTCATCGCAGTTGAGGATCAGAATTTTTACACGCATGGCGGTGTGGATTTTCTGGCGATCGCGCGTGCTGGCGTAACGGATCTGGTGGCCCGTCATGGACGTCGCCCTCTCGGGGCTTCGACGATCACCCAGCAGGTCGCCAAGGTGATGCTGCTCAATAGCAATGTCCTGACCCTTGATCGCAAGATCAAGGAAGCGATGCTCGCGATGAAAATCGAGCAGACGCTGCCTAAAGACAAGATTCTGGAGATCTATCTCAACGGAATCTATCTTGGGAACGGTGCTTACGGTGTGGCCGCTGCGTCCCAAACCTATTTCAACAAGCCTCTTGATCAGTTGAACGATGCCGAGGCCGCGTCTCTTGCGGCGCTTCCGAAATCACCGACAAACTACAATCCGTTCCTGCATCCTCAGGCTGCCCTTGAACGTCGCAACTTTGTGCTCTCGCGTATGGAGGCAGTCGGTTTCATTTCCGCCGATCTGGAACAGCAGGAAAAGCAGGAGCCTCTGGTTCCGCAAAAGAAAGAGCGCTTTGGTCCGCTGCCGGAATCCGAGTGGTTCGGGTCTGAGGTCCGTCGGCAGCTTATTGCACAATATGGCAATGACCGGGCATTGCAGGGTGGTCTTGAGGTTCATACGAGCCTTGATCAGAACCTTCAGCTCGCGTCCACCCGGATTCTGCGTGAAGGTCTCATGGCCTATGATCGCGCACATGGTGGCTGGCGTGGCCCGGTTACGCACCTGAACGATATCCAGAATGACGGTTGGGAAGCTGCGCTTCAGGGTGCCAAGGCACCGGGTGGTATGCTGCGGAGCTGGCGTCTTGCCGTGGTTCTCCCTGGGGCAACTCATGTTGGCTGGATGGAAGAGGACAGCACTCACACCTCCGCGCTCATTGGTGCGGATTTGGCCTGGGCCAGACGCATGCACCCGCTGCGAGCCGGAGATGTTGTGATGATCGAACCACAGGAAGGTGGTTCGGCTGCATTGCGTCAGGTGCCGCGTGTTGAAGGTGCTGCAGTAACGATGGATGTGCGAACCGGGCGTGTTCTTTCGCTCGTCGGTGGCTGGTCTTTCCATGACAGCCAGTTCAACCGTGCCACACAGGCTCTGCGTCAACCGGGCTCATCGTTTAAGCCGTTCGTTTATCTGGCGGCCATGGAAGCGGGCATTTCCCCTTCCGAAAAGTTTGACGATTCGCCTGTCTCATACGGGGACTGGCATCCGCGTAATTATGAACACGACAACTGGGGCCCTACCAGGCTGCATGATGCGCTGCGTGAAAGTCGCAATCTCGTGACAATTCGCGTTGCTGCGCATCTGGGTATGAAGGCCGTTGCTGACACCGCAATCAGGGCCGGGCTCGTGGATCAGATGCCACATGTTCTGCCTGCGGCTCTGGGTGCCGTTGAAACCACGGTTCTCAGGGAAGCGGGTGCTTACGCAGCAATTGCAAATGGGGGGCACATCGTCACACCAAGTCTGGTTGACGATGTTCAGGATCCCGATGGCACGGTGATTTGGCAATCCAAAAACTACACACTGGGCACGGTCATGCAGGCTCCGCCTGCGCCACCTGCCAGTTCTTCTGCTGTGCCGTCACCTACGATAGCGCCTGATTCAGGCGCACCCGCAGTTCCGCCGGTGACTGCGTTGCCTGTTCCGGGAAGCGTACAGGTGCCCTTGCTGACCGATGGACGTCCAACTCTGGCTAGCGAAGACAGTGCGTTTCAGATCGTCACCATGATGCGTGATGTGATTGCGAATGGAACTGGCCGTATGGCTGGCAGCGGGATTGATAGCCCCATTGCTGGAAAGACGGGCACCAGTCAGGATTTTCATGATGCGTGGTTTGCAGGCTTCTCCCCCGATATCGTAACGGTGGTCTGGGTTGGCTTCGACACCCCCGAGACATTGGGCAAAAACGAAGATGGTGGGCGTATTGCTGGCCCGATCTGGAACAGGATCATGAAGGTGGCTCTCGCAGATCGCCCGAAGCTGGATTTCAGAGTGCCCGCAGACATCACTCTTGCTCGTTATGACACGGGGCGTATCTCTGCCGTGGACGGGTTCAAGCCAGACCAGATTCCAGGTGCCTCTGTTGCTCTTCATGGTTTTGGCGCGGGTACAGAGGCCCTTACAGCAGCAGACACTGGTGCTGATACGATTTCAGATTCTGAAGCTGATATGGCGCAGGCTGCCCCTTCCGCGAGTGGTGTGGCGCCGACAAACGGGCAATCTGCGCAGAAACCTGCTGTTTCGGATGGTGACATCGGTGTGGGTGGGCTGTACTGAGATCGGCCCAACCCACCCTCTAGTGGAGAAAGACCATGTCGGCTGAGACCGAATCCCTCTCCGAGCAGATTAAGCAGTCGATTGCGCTGCTGAGGAGGCATCTTTGACTGGGATGTCGCCAAAACACGCCTCGCGGAACTGAATCACCGCGTAGAAGATCCAGAACTCTGGAACGACGCTGAAGCCGCACAGAAGCTGATGCGCGAGCGCACGACGCTTGCCAATCAGATTGAAGGCGTCGAACAGCTCGAAGTTGACGTTCAGAACACGCTCGAACTCGTTGAGCTTGCCGAAATGGAGCAGGATCAGGGCATGGTGGAAGACGCCATAGCCACCCTGCGTGAGTTCGCGCAGCAGGTTCATAAGCGCGAAATCGAGAGCCTCCTCTCGGGTGAAGCTGACGCCAATGATTGCTACATCGAAGTTAACGCCGGTGCGGGTGGCACGGAGGCTCAGGACTGGGCCGAAATGCTGCTTCGCATGTACACCCGTTGGGCCGAGCAGCATGGCTATAAGGTCACGCTGATGGAAAGCAGTGAGGGTGAGCAGGCTGGCATCAAGTCTGCCACCATGCAGATCACAGGCCCCAACGCCTATGGCTGGCTGAAGACCGAGGCTGGTGTTCATCGTCTGGTGCGTATTTCGCCGTTCGATGCCGCCGCCCGCCGCCAGACATCGTTCGCGTCGGTCTGGGTTTACCCCGTGGTTGATGACTCGATCGAAATCGAGGTTCTCGATTCAGATCTGCGCGTGGATACGTTTCGTGCATCGGGTGCTGGTGGACAGCACGTCAACAAGACGGATTCTGCCATCCGCATCACACATATCCCCACGGGTATCGTGGTGGCCTGTCAGACTGATCGTTCCCAGCACCGCAACCGTGCTACGGCCATGGAAATGCTGAAGGCTCGCATGTACGAAGCGGAGCTGCAGCGTCGTGAAGCCGCTGCTGCGCAGACTGAGGCTGCCAAGACGGACATTGGATGGGGGCATCAGATTCGCTCCTATGTTCTGGCGCCTTACCAGTTGGTCAAGGATCTGCGCACGGGCGTCGAGAAGGGCAATCCGGATGCTGTTCTGGACGGTGCACTGGATGATTTCATGTCGGCATCGCTTGCACAGCGTGTGGGGGCCACGCGCTCCGAGGCGAGTGCTTCGGCGCAGTAAGGAACTTTTCCTGTAGAGGGAAACATTCTTTTTTCATAAGGGGTGCGCAACAAAGCGTGCCCCTTTTTTATTTAAGACATAATTTTATTACATTTAGGTCTCAACTTGGTCACAAACGATCAAAATCGCCGGATAAATGCGTTTTTCTGAGCATTAAAAGCCGAGAAACGGTATAAAATGATGGAAAGAAGAAAGATTTTCGTTTCGATCCAGCCAATAACAAGCTTGACACCATGGCTTCTAGCCTGCCCAATCAGCATATCGGGTATGTCCTAACGTCATGCAACGAATCACGCTTGCGTGACTGCAGTGTGCCTAGATGAGGGGACAACGATCGGACCATACCATCCGGCAGGTGTGGACCGTTGCAGGTGTCAGTGAGGGGTAAGAAGGTTACGACATGAAGAGCTACGCCGCACAGCAGCGCAAGCCGACGGACTACATTGTCGCGATTGTCGTGGCCGTCCTGGCTATGGGCGCGGTGATCTACGGGCTCATGAGTGGTGCGGTGGGCAAACTGGTCCACGAAAAGCCACCCATCAAGACGGAAGTGATCAAGGAGACGCCCAAGCCGCCTCCGCCGCCACCTCCGCCGCCGCCACCAGTGATGGAGCAGCCGCCGCCGCCTTATATTCCGCCGCCAAAGATCAGCGTGCCGCCTCCGCCGCACCCGATCCAGCGCGTCACCCATGTGAAGCCGCCGCATCCGCAGCCGCCGACGCCGACGCCGTCTCCGGAGCCGTCTCCGACACCGGCACCTCCGGGTCCGCCAGTGCCAGCAGTTCCTGACCACACGGCAGGTGCGTCGCCGATCAATGGTGCTAAGCCGGAGTATCCGGAAGAAGCCCAGGAAGAAAACCGTGAAGGCAAAGTTACCGCCTCATGCGATATTCTCCCGACAGGCAGAACCGCAAACTGCACGATCGTCAGCTCAAGCGGTGGTCATGAGTTTGTGGAAAGCGCCATGGACTTCCTCGGCCGTGCCCGTTACCAGCCCGCCGTCGTAAACGGACAGGCTGTCACCGAGCACCACCACATCCTGCATGTGGACTTCACAATGGGCGACTAGTGTTGCCATTGGCACACTAATCAAGATTTTCCTGCCCTGTCCTCCGGGATAAGGCAGGTTTCACAATTAAGGGCTGGTCCTCCTCCTTGGGACCGGCACTCAAGACAGCTCCGGAAACGGGCATCTCTATGACGAGGATATGGAGTTCATGACCAGACTGTTCCGCCTTCCTGCTCTCGCCGTTCCGACGAAGGCGCGCGCCGTTCGGGCCAGCGCCATGGCCCTGACGCTGGCCCTGGCTTCTGGTGCGGTTCTGCCGGCCGTTGCATTCGCTCAGCCGGCCCCGAGCGATCAGACTGCTCCTGCAGCAGCTCCCACCGATCCGTCTGCTGCTCCGGCTGCACCGGCTCCGACCGACTCTTCTGCTGCCCCGGCTCCCGCAACAACTGACCCGGCAGCAGCTCCTTCTGCGCCGTCAGCTGATGCAACGGCCCCTGCTGCTGCTCCTTCAGACGCAGTAACGGCAACCCCGGAAGCACCTGCTCCCCAGGGTAACCCATATGGTCTGGGTGCTCTTTGGGCCAATGGCGATATTATCGCTCGTGGCGTGCTGATCATCATGGTCATCATGTCTGCCGGTACCTGGATCATCATGGTCATGAAATTCCTTGAGCAGGGCCGCGTTTTCTCTGCTGCCAAGGAAGCTTCCAACCAGTTCTGGACCAAGACCTCCGTGCATGACGGCGCAGCATCCCTTAAGGCTGCTTCTCCGTTCCGCTACATCGCTGAGACCGGCATTGTTGCTGCAGAGCACCATGAAGGCTCAATGCGCGACGCCATTGATCTGCATTCCTGGACTGAAATGTCCATTGGTCGTGCAGTTGATACCATCAACACACGTCTTCAGGGCGGCCTTGCGTTCCTTGGTACGGTTGGTTCTACCTCGCCGTTCGTTGGTCTGTTCGGTACCGTTTGGGGTATCTATCACGCTCTGACGGCCATCGGCATTGCAGGTCAGGCTTCTATCGACAAGGTTGCTGGTCCGGTTGGTGAGTCCCTCATCATGACGGCTATCGGTCTTGCAACTGCTGTTCCGGCTGTTCTCGGCTATAACCTGCTGGTTCGTCGTAACAAGGGTGCCATGGACCGCGTTCGCAACTTTGCTGCTGACGTCCAGTCCGTGCTGATCGGTGGCTTCCGCCATGGTGTCTCTCCGGAGGCAGCGCGCATGGAAACGCCGACAACCATCACCACCAGCCAGCGGGTCTAATACCATGGGAATGAACGTCGGAGGAGGCGGCGGTGACGACGAGGTGGTGTCGGCAATCAACACCACCCCCCTCGTCGACGTCATGCTGGTTCTGCTCATCATCTTTCTGATCACGATCCCCGTTGCGACACATACGGTGAAGGTCAAGCTGCCGGTTGATGCAAATCAGCCGACGCAGACCAAGCCCAACAATGTTGTCCTGGCTGTCACGGCCAATGGCCAGACTTTCTGGAACGAGGTTCTTGTGAAGAACCATGATGAGCTTCTGAACCGCCTCGAAAAAGTGGCTGTACAGAAGCCTCAGCCTCAGGTGCAGATCCGAGGTGACGGTGCTGCAAAGTACCTGGCGATCGGACAGGTTGTTGCAACCTGTCAGGAAGCTGGCATCGCTCATGTGGATTTCATCACAGAGCAGCCGCACTCGAACTGAGTGCTTGATACCGGGTCGTTTGTATGAGCGACCCGGTCCCTTGACCTATCTGGACCCTTTTGGAGAACCGCCGTCATGGGCATGAGCGTCGGATCGGACAGCACGCACGAAGACGAAGGCATTGTCGATATCAACACCACGCCGTTGATCGACGTGATGCTGGTGCTGCTGATTATGCTGATCATCACCATCCCGCTACAGACACATTCAGTGGCCATTGATCTCCCACAGGGAAATCCGCCGCCATCTACCGAACAGCCCAAACTTGTCACTGTCAGCATTGGCTATGACAACGGTATCAGCTGGAACGGTGAGCCGATTACGTCTGAAGCTTCTCTTCAAGCCCATTTCCGTGATGCTGCTGCCCAAGCAGATCAGCCGGAAATGCACATTCATCCTGACCGCCTTTCAGACTACAAGACGGTTGCCCATGTTATGGCAGACGCACAGCGTCTCGGCGTAACCAAGTTGGGTATCGTTGGTCTGGATCAGTTCATGGAAGGACAGTAACCCGTGTTTTTGACCCGTCACCGCTTTCTGAGCCCCCGTAATCTTCTTCTGGCTGGAGCTTTGGGCATTACCCTAGCCGGAAACGCTTCTGCTGACGATGTTCTCGGACAGGCAGTTGGCAAGGATCTTCAGCAGGCCCAGAGTGCGCTCGTCTCCAAAAACTACGCCAAGGCAATGTCTGGCGTGGATGCAGCTGACGCGGTCAAAGGTAAAACGGATTACGAAGCATACACCATTGCCCAGATGCGTGCGGCTATTGCTGCGCAGTCGGGCAATGTTGCTGCTGCGACCAAAGCTTATGACGTTCTGATCAATAGCCCGCGGACACCGAAGGCTGCTAAAGGTCAGATGTTGATGGCACAGGCCAGCATGGCTTATGGCGCCAAGGACTATGCGCACGCGGTTCCTCCCGCTCAGCGTTATCTCAACGAGATCGGCCCGGATCCCCGTGTCCAGACGATGCTAATCCAGAGCTTCTACCTCCAGCAGGACTGGAAGGGCACCTCGAAGGTCGCTCAGGATCAGGTGGATGCCACAATAAAGGCAGGCAAGATTCCTACGGAAAACCAGCTCCAGATGCTGGCGACTGCCTATACGAATCTGCACGATTCCACGAACCAGACACATACATATGTGCTGCTCGCAAAGTACTATTCCAAGCCTGACTACTGGGCGATGCTGATCCATAATCTGGTTGCAGATCCGAACATGTCTCCACCGCTGGTTTTTGCGGTAGAGCGTCTGCGTCTTGCTACTGGGGTTCTGAAGGATCCGTCCGATTATCAGGATATGGCTGAGCGCGCTGTCCAGATGGGGCTTTCCCAGCTTGCTCTGAATCTACTGAACCAGGGTTATGCCAATCATTCACTGGGTAACGGTGCTCAGGCGCCTGCTCAGGCAAAGTTTCATGCCTTCGTAGCGCAGCATGCCGCTACGGAACGTGCTCAGCTTCCTGCCGCTGCTGCTCAGGCTGAAACGGCTTCGACGGCTGGTCCTGCTCTGACGGCAGGCTACAATCAGGTTCTCAGCGGCCAGGCAGATCAGGGCCTTGCGCTGATGCAGAAAGGTCTTGCCAAGAATCCGCGTTTCCCGGATCTGGCTCAACTCCAGTTCGGTATGGCTCAGATGGATGCTGGTCGTAAGGCTGATGCCATTAAGACTCTGAGTGCTGTTTCTGGTACCGGTTCTGCTCATGATATTGCACAGCTATGGGCGCTTCTTCTTGCGAAGCCTTCTCCCTGAGCTGATCAGTTTTAATAAATTTGGAAGCCGTCAGAATCTGTTTCTGGCGGCTTTTTTTTGTTTATCTCGATTAGAATGGAAGGATGGAATCCAGAACCTGTTGACCGTAGCGTGGCGTCTGGATCTGGGTGATTGTCCCGCGACCACCATAGGATATGCGTGCTTCGGCCATTCGGTCATGGGTGACGGTATTGTCTGCAGTGATGTCCTGAGGGCGCACGATCCCGCTGACACCGAGTTCACGCAGTTCACTGTTCACACGCACTTCCTGCTTGGCCATCACAACGAAGTTGCCATTCGGCAGAACCTGCGTGATTGTTCCCGCCAAACGAAGCGTAACGGCTTCATTTCTGGTGATTTTACCTGTTGCAGAGCTGTCGTCACTGCTTGAGGTTTTAAGGGTGTTGGAGCCTGTTACGGCGTCTATGATCTTGCCTTTGGCTCCAAAGAAATTTGGTATTCCAAAATTCTGATCCGCAGCACGCGTGGCGGTTGTGCCGTTATTGAATGCGGCATTATCGGTAATGTCGACGATGATGGTGACCAGATCTCCAACCTGAGACGCGCGCTGATCCTTGAAAAAGGCCCTGCTGCCAGGGCGCCAAAGGCTGGCGAGCTCTTCAGGGGGAGCCTGAAGGGGAGGCATCGGCATTGTTATGGGTCGATAGCTTGCAGCCAGCGTTGGATCGCTAATTGATGTCATGAGCGGTGGCCGCCCCACTTCTGAAAGCTGGGCAAGTGAACTGCAGCCTGTAAGCAGCAAAGGCACCCCGAAAAAGGCTGCAAAACTAACATTGCGGAATATGGGGTTCGCGCGCATGGGGTGTTGGAAATTCCCGTGTGTTGATAGCTCTGATAAAGCCGTTTTTGTGTAAATACTCAGTTAAGAGTGCGCGCTTTTCTTAACGTCTCTCAGGAGATGTATCGTCTTTAGGGATAATTTTTCCTTGGAACATCAGGGAGTTTCGTGCGTAGAAACGTTGAGGGTGCGTTTCTTTTTGCCTGGCAGGAAGTCTGTATATCGCGCCGTGATTCTACGCCCCGATTCTTGAGGAGCAGACCGAATGCAGGCGCGTGCCGGCTTTTGTCTTTCGACCTATTCATTATTAAACTCCAGCCAGGGCCATAAATCCCTGTCAGGCCGCATGCGTATTGCGCTTGCCGTCATGATGCTGTGTCTGGGGCTGATGCCGGGTTTTCAGGCCCGCGCCGAGACAGCGCCCGCAACTGCTCAGCCTGCCTCTGGAAGCAAGATAGACGCTTCTACGCCTCATCTGACGGCAGCACAGGCACAACAGCTTCTGGGCGTTCTGGATAATGATTCCAAACGTGAGCAGTTTGTAACCACTCTCCGTAACCTTTCTGCAGCCCAAGGAGCGGCGCCGACGGCTGCTGCCAGTGGGCAGACCACACAGCCTATCCGCGCAAACAGTCTGGGTGGTCAATTACTGGGCAGCTTCTCGAATCTTGGAAACACATCCCTGCGCGAGGTTCACGTTCTGACGCGGACTGTAGGTAATTTCCGTTCTCTGGCGCCCTGGATCCGGCATGTTTCGAACACGCCGGAACTTCGCAATGAAATGCTAAAGGTTCTGCTGCGTGTAGCGGTGATGATCGCTGTAGCCTCGGCTCTTGCGTTTCTTGTACGCCTCCTTCTACGCAAGCCCAGAGCCCGTCTTGAGGGGTATGCACGGCAGCGCAATCTGCGTGAGCAGATACTGGAACAGGAAGATGCGAAAGACGCCAAGGAGGCTGCGGAGCGCGCTACTGGACAGGAAGCTTCTACCGACTCAGGTGCAACTGTATCCGAGCAGGTCGAGATGCAGCAGCGTGCTTTGGCAACGCCCATTACCGACCCTTATCAGGGCGAGGACGGTGCAGAGCGACTTGTCAAAGCTGAGACTGAGCAGAATGAGCGGCTGAAGCATCAGGGGGCATTAGCCAAGCTTCTGATGGCACTCCGTCGCCTGCCGTTTTCGATTAGCTGCTTTTTGCTCGATCTTCTGCCAGTTGCGATGTTCCCGCTTGTGGCGTTCATCATGCAGAGCTTTGACCCTGATGGTGACGCTCAGACCGCAGATGCACTGCAGAACGTGGCATGGATTGCCAATGTTACAATCGGGGTCTGGGTTGCGTTTCTTTATGCGACGCTGGCACCCGGCAAGCCCTGGTTGCGGCTTACGACGTTCAGCAATGATGTTTCCCGCTTTCTCTTCAGTTGGCTCCGTCTAATCGGGTTTGTGCTGAGCTGGGGGATCGCGACACTCGCTGTCCTGGACGATTGCTCTATGCCAGACAACATCACCACGGCATTGGGAAAAATTCTGGCGCTGGTCGGGCATGTCATGCTCGCGATCATGATCATCCGTTCGCGCGGGTATGTTTCTCGTGCTTTTGAGCCCCTTATGAAGCAGGGGCGCCTTGCAGTTGTTGTGAAGCTGTTCGTTGGGATCTGGTGGATCGTTGCGCTGTTCTTTGATCTGAGTCTGTGGCTGGTCTGGGCCGCCGAAATCCATGGTGGTTATGCTCGGATTACGTATATTTTCGTGCGATCCTGCATCGCATTGATCATTATGCGGATCATCAGCATTGCGGCCTATGGTGCGTTGGAGCGCTTTTTCCGGTTGGTCGCGGAATGGAAGTTTCTTGCTAATGATTCACAGGATCGGATTGCGCGATACTATCCCTCTGCCCGTCGTGTGCTGGGTGTTCTTGTTGCGCTGCTGACACTTGGGGCTTTGTGTGTTGCCTGGGGTGTGCCGCTGGAGAGCATTTTCGGTAAGGGAGCACTTGGCTCGCGGCTGCTGTCTTCTGTCAGCACAATCGTCATAGCGCTGTTGATTGGCGTGCTGATCTGGGAAGGTGTGAATATCGCCATTGAGCGCCATATCCGGAACCTTGGTAACTACGATGATTCCAAGGCACGGATGGCCCGCTTCCGCACTCTGCAGCCGATGCTTCGGATCATTCTGATGGTTGTGCTGGTGGGCGTTGTGGGGCTCACGGTGTTGTCCCAGATCGGGGTGAACACTACGCCGCTTCTTGCCAGTGCTTCGATTTTTGGTGTGGCTCTGGGTTTCGGTTCCCAGAAGCTCGTTCAGGATTTTATCAGCGGTATTTTCCTGTTGATGGAAAATGCACTTACGGTTGGCGATGCGGTAACTCTGAGCGGCACTTATGGCGTGGTGGAGAAGCTCTCCCTCCGGACGGTTCATGTGCGCGCAAATGATGGCTCCATGAACATTTTCCCGTTCAGCTCCCTCAATCAGATCACGAACTACAACCGTGATTTTGCTCGTGCGATTATTGTGGCTGAAGTGGGTTATTCCGTTGATACGGACGACGTGGTGAAGGCTCTGAACGATATCACTGCCGAAATGCGCGCGGACGAGAAATTCCGCGATCTCATCATCGACAATTTCCAGATGTGGGGCGTGGATTCCCTGAACGATTCCTCTGTGACTGTTCGTGGAACGCTCCCCACGACGACGGCCGGTCGCTGGCCCGTACAGCGTGAATTCTATCGCCGGATAAAAAAGTGCTTCCAGGCACGTGATATCGACATTCCGTTTCCTACACGTACTCTGGAAATTTCCGGGATTGAACGTCTGATGGATTATCAGGCACCGAAAACAAGAGCGGAATGGATTGGGAAAGAGCCAGAGGATGCGGTTGAAAGTGGTGATCCGAAAGCACAGGGCGAGAGCGGGGATGGCGGCATAGCAGCGCCTTCCGATCAATAAATGGCGATATGCATGGCTTGGAGTTGAATCTGGCCATGCAAATAACCTGCAACCATTGGTCAGGCGAACCGTTCTGATTTTTCCTGTTATGTGAAGGAAAATACTGTGCGTAAAACCGTTCTTCTACTTCTGGCACTTTCCTTTACGACGGTTACGCTGAGTGCGTGCGAGCAGCACCGTACCTTTGGGCAGAAGGTTCGTGATACCGTCGATCCTCCTCAGGGACCGATCGAAAAAGCAGGTCGTTCGATTGATCGCGCTACTGGAAACTGATTGCCTGAACTCAGGTTTTTGTTGTCCGGTCCAGAAAAGCCAGTGCATCTTTGCGGAGATCACTGGCTTTTCTGATTCTGGGGGGTAGCTTCACCTCTTGCAGGTGCTAGTTTGCAGTTCCATTGCCATTCCCGCGGGCATGGCGCGTGAGCTGCTCCTCACAGGGTCCTCCTGCATGATCGGTGCGAGCTCGGAGGAGATCGCAATGCGTGTGCTGGTAACGGGTTTCCGTGGCTTTGTCGGCCATCATCTCCGCCTTCGTCTGGCGGCGCGCGCTCCGCAATCTGCGTTTATTGAAGCGCCGTTCGATGTGACGGACAGGGACGCAGTCGATACGGTTATTGGCAATGTTCGGCCGGATGCCTGCATTCATCTGGCGGGCATATCTGACCCGGAAAGAATAACCGCAGATACACGCCGTAACTGGTCTGTCAATCTCGATGGTGCACTGAATATTGGTGAGAGTCTTCTAAAGCATGTGCCGCATGCACGAATGGTGTTTGCATCAACGTCTGAAGTGTACGGGGCAAGTTTTCATGCAGAAAGTCCTTTGACTGAACATGCATCTCTTGCCCCACTGAACCCGTATGCCGCGTCCAAGGCTGCGGCCGATATGGCATTGGGTGTTCTGGCGCGTGACGGATTGCAGGTAGTGCGTTTTCGCCCATTCAATCACACTGGCACGGGACAGGAGCCGTTTCGTGTTGTTGCAGCTTTTGCGAGACAGGTGGCTCGGGTCGAGGCCGGGTTACAGCGGCCTGTCATTGAGGTGGGTAATCTGGAGGGGCAGCGGGATTTCATGGACGTTCAGGACGTCTGCGATGCGTATATTGATGCGATTGCGCCCCAGACCGGCCTTCAGCCTGGAACGATACTGAACCTCTGTTCCGGCTCGCTTCGTTCCGTCCGCTCAGTGCTGACGGATTTTCTGGAAATTTCCGGTGTGAGCGTTGCGGTTCACGAAGATCCGGCGCGTGTGCGGCTTCTGGATGTTGCTGTAACGCGAGGAGACGCATCACAGGCGCATCGTCTTCTTGGATGGGAGCCACGGGTGCCATGGTCCCGCACCCTGCATGATGTGCTTAATGACTGGCGTAACAGGGTTCGGGCATAAAAAGCTTTCAGATCGAGGCGGTGTGACCTGATTGCGGGCATAATTCTCGTTCCACCAGCGCGCAGACGACATGTGCTGCGGTGATGTGAATCTGTTGGATCAGAGGAGTCCAGTCTGATGGTGCACGGAATGCGATGTCACAGTCGTCGACCACAACGCCGTTGTCTCCCATGAACACGACTGTTGTGAGGCCGTGAGCGCGTGCTTCAGCCAGAGCGCGAACGATGTTGGGCGAGCGGCCGGAGGTCGTAATGCCAATGAACACGTCTCCAGGGCGCCCAAGAGCTGCGACCTGACGTGAGAACACGTGGTCATAGCCGTAATCATTACTGATGGCTGTCATGGCGGAACTGTCAGTGGTGAGTGCTATGGCAGCGAGGGGACGCCGATCATACATCAAGCGTGCTGTGAATTCGCCCGCAATGTGCTGTGCGTCGGCGGCACTTCCACCATTCCCTGCGACGAGCAGCTTGCCCCCGCGATGCAGGGAGGCTGAGATTGTCTGGGCTATTTCAGCCAGACAGTTCTTGCAGGTACTGCTGTCAGCAAAGTCGCGCATCGTGTCTGCGGAGCGATTGAGAAAATCGTCCAGATAGCTGGCTTCGCTATCGGAGAGGACGTTCGTCAGCGCTTCTGTCGTGGACTGAGACATCGATGGAAAAACTCCGGGCAGGGCGTCTGGAATGTATGGGCGGCGCGCTGCTGCCACATGGGCGTATGGGTGGTGAGACAGTCGTTTTTCTGCACTTCTGTCAAGGGGATATGGGGTTTGGGGCGCTGGATGCAAATCGCGTTTCGGGAATGGTCAGTTGCGTGTTCGCATGCACATGTCCGACAAGGGGAGGTTACTTCATGAAGGATTTGCTCGCGTGCTGAGTATCGCCTCCCTGCATCTTTATCCTGTCAAAAGCCTGCGCAGCCTCGAGCCAGAAGTGATGGATCTTGAAGCATGGGGCGCGCGCGGAGACAGGCGCTGGGTCGTGGTAGATGCTGACGGGATATTCCTGACACAGCGCAAAGACCCGATCATGGCAACGGTTCGCGTTCTTCAGTATCCCAATGGGATTGTTCTGCAACATGCCACCCAGCCTGATCTGAGAGTTCCGTTTCCTGATGGTGGACCAATCGCAGATGTAGCTGTTTGGAAGGACACGATTTCAGCGCGTGATGCTGGTGATGAGGCTTCTTTGTGGTTGAGTGCGATTATCGGAAAGTCGTGTCGCCTGACTTACATGGATGCGCCGGGTTCTGCCCGTCCGGGGCATCACGCAGGGCACGATTTTCAGGTGTCTTTTGCAGATGGCTGTCCGTTGCTTGTCTGCACGACAGCCTCTTTGCAGTACCTGAATACGAGACTGAAAGTTCCCGTTCCCATGGAGCGGTTCCGGCCGAACATCGTGATTGCCGGGGCAGCGCCATGGGAGGAGGATAGCTGGGTAACATTGCGGATCGGTGACGTGGAACTCAGAAACGTCAAGTCATGCAGCCGCTGCGTGATGACGACTATTGATCAGGCAACGGGCACCATCCCGCACAAGGGTGAACCCCTGCGCAGTCTTGGGGCGCTTCGTCGCCAGGAGGGTGGGATCATGTTTGGCCAGAACGCCCTTGTAGTGCGGGGAGGACGCATAAAGTTGGGTGATCCCGTCCAGCTTTCAAAAAACTGAGCCTTTTAGAGGTTTGACGCCGATTTCTGCTGCTTCCAGATCGCGGCAGCTTCATGGTCCAGAATAACCGTGCAGTTTGCGTGAAGTCTGATTGCGGAAGCGCTGATGTCTGGCGTCAGTGGGCCCAGAAGTGCTTCTGCAACGATGCGGGCTTTGCTTGAACCCGTGGCCACGAGCAGCAGTTCCCGTGCCTCTAGGATGGTGCCGACGCCCATGGTCAGGGCAGTGTGTGGGACGGCATCGGGCTGTCCACCAAACATTGCAGCGTTCTGTCGGCGTGTGACGTCATCAAGGGTGACGGGTCGTGTGCGCGTATCGAAT
>Ga0157363_1001975_pt1 | contig 17692 bp, 17 predicted proteins | sample AttsexASBM1_FD_111477 | JGI IMG/M metagenome (GOLD analysis project Ga0157363, IMG submission 111477) | Fungus gardens microbial communities from leaf cutter ant in Ribeirão Preto, State of São Paulo, Brazil - Atta sexdens ASBM1 | ecosystem: Host-associated > Fungi > Mycelium > Unclassified ... | reverse complement strand
CCCGTTGATTTAATCTTACAAGCCAGCTCAGGCCATGGTTTTGCGATGATTTTCGCACTGTTATGTTCGGCGATTATCTGGAACTTAGGCACATGGTACTTTGGCCTGCCGTCTTCCTCGTCGCACACGATGATCGGTTCAATTATCGGGGTAGGTGTCGCCTATGCGATACAAGCCGGGCAGAATGGCTGGAGTGGCGTAAATTGGACGCAAGTCTCAAGTGTCTTTACGGCGTTACTCGTGTCGCCTCTGGTCGGCTTTCTGTTATCGGCTTTTATCCTCCTATTACTAAAACGCACGATGCGTAATCAGACACTTTTTCGTGCGCCTTCTGCGCAAGGAGCGCCTCCTTTATGGATTCGCAGTCTACTGATCGCCACCTGTTCCGGCGTTTCGTTTGCGCATGGTTCCAACGATGGGCAAAAAGGGATGGGGCTTATTATGTTAATTCTGGTTGGCACGATGCCGATTGCTTATTCCCTGAATCGGTCTATGCCGATCAACGAAGTACCGCGAGTTGCCGCGTTGGCTCAGGTGACGGGACAGCAATTAATTCCTAAAAGCCCGCTAAGTTTAGCGCCGAGTTTGGCCAGAGATCAGTTAAAAAACTTTATTCAAACTCCTGCTGTTAACCAGACACAGCAAGTGCTTCCTGCGCTGGGCACGGTACTAATGGAAATTAATCGGGAGCTGACACTGTATGGCACCATGGATAAAATTCCTGCGCATCTCGTCCCTAACGTAAGAAATGATATGTACCTCGCGGCAGAGGCGATAAGAGCCTTCAAAGCGGCCAATATCCCTTTACCGGCGTCAGTCCAGCCGAATCTTAATGCGATGAAAACGGAGCTCGATCATGCCACTCGTTTTATTCCAATGTGGGTAAAAATCGTCGTCGCCTTAGCCCTCGGCTTAGGCACGATGGTCGGGTGGAAGCGTATTGTGATAACGGTCGGTGAGCGTATAGGAAAAACACATCTTACCTATGCGCAAGGCGTCAGTGCTGAAACAGTCGCGATGGCGACGATTGGCGCGGCCGATCTCTTCGGATTACCGGTTTCGACGACACATGTGCTGTCATCGGGGGTCGCTGGGACAATGGTCGCGAATGGCGGTGGATTACAAACAACGACCCTTCGCAATATGGTGATGGCATGGGTTCTGACGTTGCCCGCCTCAATATTACTTTCTGCACTGCTGTTTACGCTTTTTTCTTACTTTTAGGAGGCATTATGTCATTACACGATCATTTTGATACATCGATAAAATTTAATGCCCGATTACTGCAAGAATTCTACGACAGCTATGACGAAGAGCTGGAAATGGAACTGGATGAATTACGGTTAGAGAGCGAAAATCATCCTCAAAGTGATGAAGAAAAACAGTGGCGTCGTGAATATTTTCGCGAGTTATTACGACTGCAAGGTGAATTAGTGAAATTGCAGGAATGGGTACAGCGAACCGGCTATCGGTTAATTATTCTCTTTGAAGGAAGAGATGCGGCAGGCAAAGGCGGTGTGATCAAACGTATTACTCAACGCTTAAATCCCCGTGTATGTCGTGTGACTGCACTGCCGGCACCGAATGATAGAGAAAAAACGCAATGGTACTTTCAGCGGTATATTGCACATCTTCCGGCGGCCGGTGAAATGGTGCTATTTGACCGCAGTTGGTATAACCGTGCCGGGGTTGAGCGTGTGATGGGCTTCTGTTCCGCGAAAGAGCTTGAAGAGTTTTATCGTAGCGTCCCAGAGTTTGAAAAGATGCTAAGCCGGAGTGGGATAAAAATTATTAAGTATTGGTTTTCGATAACGGATCAAGAACAGGAAATTCGATTTCTTAGCCGTATTCACGATCCGCTAAAACAATGGAAACTTAGTCCAATGGACTTAGAAAGTCGGCGTTTATGGGAAGACTACACGCAGGCCAAAGAAGATATGCTAGAACGCACCCATTTTCCTGATGCGCCTTGGTGGGTCGTACAGGGCGTTGATAAAAAGAAAGCGCGATTGAACTGTATTCGCCATCTATTAACGCAAATTCCTTATGAAGCTGTTGAGCCTCCGAGCGTCACCTTACCCGCTCGGGAGCATAAGCCTGATTATATCCGTACACCAGTGCCTCCACATATGGTCGTTCCTGAACATTACTGATCGTGAAAAGAGGCATTCGATGATGAATGCCTCGTCATCACCTTAAGGTTTGAGCTCTCGTACAGGACTTCTTAAAAATTCATCGGGTGATTCTGCCGTATCGGCATAGTGATTCTGGTATCGATGTAACCACGGACGAGGATGACCCTCGCTATGTACCTTGGGTTGAGCGAATGAAGCGAAAGAGACCAGTAAGAGTAGCAATGCCGAGTAAGACTGCTTTTTCATAATAAGACTCCAATTCGTTGAGCGGTACAGCTTACGGGAGCTTATCGTCAAACAGTGACTAGCAATTTAAAAGTAATCACTGTCGACGTAACCAAATACGAGAAGTGTTTCAGCGTGGGGGAAGAGGTAAGGCTTACTCGCCGGACTACTGCATTTTCGCCAGATCACGAAAGAAAATTTCAGCCCCTAACCCTTGTAAGCGTTTGATCTCATTCTTACTCTGATCAGAAACCCGATCTGAATGAAGGATCTGATCGATAACGGCGGATCGCACCGGAACCTCTCGATACCATTCACCGGTATAACAATTTTTCCATGCAATTTTATCGATATCATCGAGATGATAGGACGGGGTGATATGGAAAAAGAAAAAGCCGTTTAATAAGACAAAAATCGCCACACATATCCCTACATCGAGACGACTAAAAATATCCGAATAGATCAGTAGCCCTAACGTCAGGATAAACATCCCGAGCATAATGGCGTAGAGGCCTTTTTTTTCGAACACAAAACGCGGATCGAAAATTAGCTTATCATCGCGTTTCTCCTCAAGATTAATCCGTGTGAGTTCGCGTTGTAAGATCTCTTGTACTGCGCTCATATCGTTCACCTTAAACCTGGGTTTGCTTTAAATAGAGGGTATTTAACACATCGCGAAATTTCTTTAACGCGAGTTCTAATGCGGCAAGTGAGCTGTAACCGCTTAAACTGATCCGTAAAAAGCTCTCTTCGTTTTTTTCAAAACTAAACTCGTTGGAGGGGGTTGCAGAAATACCCGCCTGTTGCAGCAGGAAAGCAATCTCGTAGGCATTTTTCTTGCCCAAGCTAAACCAGACATGAAAGCCATCGTCAGAGATTTGATAGCGATCATCGGGGAATAAGCGACGAAATAACTTTACTCGTACCCGCGTCGTTTTCAGCGTTTCTTCTGCCGTGCGCTGGGCGACGCCAGACATCACCCACTTATTAACGATCTGATGAGTCAGGGGATTATCACTCACTTTTAACGCTGCCATTACCTGGCAAAGTTGATGTGTATCACCCTCTGACGGCCCATAGACCCACGCCATTCTCATCCCCGGCGCAAAACTTTTCGAAAGTCCCTGTAAATACCACGTATGACTCGGCAGGATCTGACTAAAGGTTGCTATTCCCTGACTGGCGAGGGCGCCGTAGGCATCATCTTCGATGATCGATAGGTGATAGCGCTTGGCGACTTCCGCTAACGCCAGCCGACGATTAATCGAAAGCGTAACGGTGGTGGGATTATTAATATTGGGGTTGATATACAGCGCGCTAATCTGGTTTTCTTCACACAGTCGCGCTAAGGCATCGGGAAGTGGGCCTTCTTCATCGCAAGGTATGGTGACATACGGGGTGGTGAGTAGCTGGACGATCGACTTTAATCCAGAATAGAAATACTGGGGGAGCGCAATCGTCCCTTTTTTCTGATGCAGAATAAATAGCGCCAACAATCCTTCATGAATCCCCGCGCAAGGTAAAATACGATTCACCGAGGGCTGCAGGATCTTTTTACCTAGCCATTCTAAGCCGGTTTGACGGATATCAAGATTATCGAGTGTCGAGTGATAGCGAAAAATAGTCCGAAAATCATAGTCATAGATTGAGGAGATCGCTTGCTGTTTTAATTCTAACGACAGCTCTTCAGAGTGCTCGCTAAGGGGCGAATTCATCGACGTTAAGTCGTGGCTGCTCTGTAGCGCTTCAACGATACCTCGGCGGCTAATAAAACTGCCTTTTCCGGGACGCGAGGTGATAACGCCTGCCAATTTGCATTGATGGTAGGCTTTTTGAACGGTGGCATAATTAATTTGTAGTTGAGAAGACAACGCCCGTACAGAGGGAAGTTTATACCCAGCGGCAAGATGACCTTGTTCAACCTGGGAAATTAAAAAGCGTAAAATATAATCAGGTTGCTCACTCGGGCGAAGAAGTGCTAATTGGGATTTTAAAAGAGTGAACATATCTATAACCTCATTAAACTCATGAGGTAAATTTTAATTTTATCTATTTTTTTTCGCAAATATTAAAATTTAAACCTATATTTAATATAACACGATATTGATTTGTATGGATTTTAATTGAATTCTAAGTTAACTGTAATTATTAAGTGAAATACTTTTTAACGTATTTAGTTTCTCACGAGTAGAGTTAATTAAAGGCTTGTTCTACAGTTATTGATATAAAATTGTAGAGAATTCTAGGGGTTATAATATGGATGCTAATGTTGTGAGTCATGATGGATTATTGGAAGAAATCATTGGCCAAACAGTACTTCAACTCCTTGCCCAACAGCAACCTATTACCCTGCCAAGTTTACTGCAAGCTATACACCACCTTGATGATGCTGAAAAAATCGATCAAGCGGAAGCGCTATTACGAACCGCCTTTACCATTCGCGCAGCGTAATAGAGCAATGCCTTTGGACGTGAGGCGGCTTCAAATCGATGGCTGCTTAACTTACCACTGACTCAATTATGCAGGCTTTACCACCACCACGGTATAGCGACAGAGGGTCTCGGTAGCGTTGTGAAAAGTACACTCAGTCGGTTCCCCTAGCTCAAGACAATCCCCTACGGACAATACCGTCGTGTGCTCGCCCTCAGTAAAGGTTAACTCTCCTTCACTCACCCAAATTAGCTGACGGCGAGCAGGATAAGATACCGTGGGTATCGTCACTGAACACTGTGCGGGTAATTCAATACTCACGATATCCACAGGAAGCTGCCAAGACGAGACTTGTCGACGTAAGTATCCCGTTTCAGGATCTGTCCACGTCGGCTGCTCGGCTAATTTAATCAGCGTACCGCTTCGTGTATCCGTTTCGGCGAGCAGCTGAGACATCGACATATCAAAAGCGGCCGATAAACGAGCCAAAATAGTCGCGGTTGGGCTGCTTTCCGCCCGTTCGATTTTATGGATCATCGCGCGCGATACGCCTGAACGCTCGGCGAGATCACTTAACGACCAATGCTTTTTTTCTCTCTCTTCTCTGACCTTGCCTGCAATACGCTGAACAATTTCATCTTCTTTACTAGACATTTCATCTTTCATAGTGAATAAATAATATAGTGTTTAATTTGTCTACTTTAGTGAATATTGAACGAGGTGTCTACTATGCTAATCCGTCATGCTATTGCTAGCGATGCTGAAACTATCGCCGAGATCTACAACGATGCAGTCCTTAACACTACAGCAATTTGGAACGATAACACGGTAGATAGAGCGAATCGCCAAGAGTGGTTACAGGCTCGCCAGCAAGCTGGTTTTCCAGTATTAGTCGCCATCGATGAGCAAGGTAATGTCGCGGGTTACGCCACCTATGGGGATTGGCGGCCTTGGGACGGTTATCGCCATACGGTCGAACACTCGGTTTACGTTCATCCGGCCATGCGTGGCAAGGGTATCGGTAAAAGCTTGATGCAATCTCTGATCCCCTTGGCGGTTGAACAGGGCAAACATATTATGGTTGCCGGTATCGAGTCGACGAATACGGCATCGATTAGCTTGCATAGAAAGCTGGGGTTCGTTGAGGTTGGTACGCTTCGCGAGGTAGGCACAAAATTTGGGCGCTGGCTTGACCTGACTTTTTTGCAGCTACGTTGCAGCGAAGCGTAAGAGAGTATCTGCTGGCCAAGGAGGGTGGCTTAAATTGAATGACGACTTAACCATTGTTACTCGACGTTCATTCTGATGTATATGAGGTTATAAGCTTGGCTAAGTATTATCTGCTTCCATAATTCGATGTGTAACGAAGTGTCGTCATAGCTCCTCAACTAGTATAGAAAAAAATGAGGAGTTACCCATGATAGCTGTACTATTTGAAGCAGAGCCCCACGCCGGAGCGGAAGAGCGTTATTTCCAGTTAGCCACTGAACTTAAACCTCTTCTGACTACTGTTCCTGGTTTTATTGAAATTGAACGATTCCAAAGCCTACGAACACCAGGAAAAATATTATCTCTCTCATGGTGGGAGGATGAAGGATCTATTACCAGATGGAAGCAAAATATGGCTCATACTTTAGCTCAGAAAGAGGGCAAGGAAAGTATTTTTGCCTATTACCGTATTAGGGTTGCGAAAGTTACCCGTGATTACTCATCAATAAAAGAGGGTGAATGAGATGTACAACATCCATGTGGTTTTGAGCAATCAGCCAGGTTCACTTGCTAAGTTTGGAATAGTTTTAGGCCACCATGGGATCGGTTTGGAGGGCGGTGGTGTATTGAGTGCAAATAAGGAATTGAGCCATGCCAATTTTTTGGTTAAAAATGGAGAAAAAGCCAAAGAGATCCTCATGAAAGAAGGATTTAACGTTATTAGCTTATCCAAGCCGGTTATTAGGAAATTAAAGCAAGAAAAACCAGGCGAATTAGGCAGTATTGCTAACGCCCTTTTTCAAGCAGGTATTAATATCTTAGTACAATACAGCGATCATAATAATAGACTTATTCTCGTGACGGATAATGATAAACTCGCCAGTGAAGTCACTATCGAATGGGCCGTTTGAGGAGAGAAAAGGTCTGAAAGTGTTAGATGAAAACTTAGCGACTCTAGTGGAAAATCAGCTATCAGCGATTGCGGGGGCTATTGCTGAACCCGCAAGAGCAAGAATCTTGTGTTCGCTGATGAATGGGCAAGCGTGGACGGCAACTGAATTGGGGAGCGTTTCCGGCGTATCCCCGTCAACAACGAGCTCACACTTAGATAAGCTGCTTACTTCTGGCCTAATTAACTGTTTACAACAAGGTAGGCACAGATACTATAGTATTACTCGCCATGAGGTTGCTGAGTTGCTTGAAAAGATGATGGCTTTCTCGGTGACAACAATACCCGTACTCGAAACTAAAACCCCCTCTCATTTAAGATATGCTCGAACCTGCTATGATCACCTTGCGGGCGAAGTTGCGGTAAAAATGTATGCCTATATGCTCAAAGATAAATGGCTATCTGAAGATCAACTCACATTAAGTGATTATGGCTTTAACCAGTTTGAAAAGTTAGGAATTAATATAAATCGTCAATCCCGTCGTAAGCAATCTTGTCCGTGTTTAGATTGGAGCGAAAGACATTTTCATCTAGGGGGCGAAGCTGGCGCAAGCTTTCTGCGGTACGGTTTAGAACATAATTTATTTAATAATATTATTGGCTATAGAGAAATATCTATCACCCGAATAGGTATGAGTTTTTTTAATAAGTGGTTCGATATCTAATTAAGAATTATTGTTTTGTTGGGACAATATAAACTAAGTACTATAACTCCATTCCTTTTCAACGCGTCCATCCACTGCATTGTACTCACTATTTTGGACATGACTCAGTGTTGAATAACGTCTTTTTCTCTCCTCAATGATGCAACGGCTGGTATTGCTTTTTCCACGCAGTCACTCCCATTTTGCCTAGCCGTTTCCCTGTTTTGTATCACCGTCTGCATTATCTCTCGGCTTCACTCTGTTCGTTTTTACTCCACTTTTTTTACGCTCGTCACTCAGCATTGTGACGCGCCTCTGTTTATTAAATTTTTTTAATGTGTAAAACAGACTAAAAATGCTAATCAAATGATTCTGATTTATATCTATTTGTTAGAAATATGTATCGGTTGTATTGTCATATCTACCTTATAAGTTGGGTGGGGCAATACGTATCATCATTGGGTAACTTTCTTGAGTGAGTGATGTTGAGAACCCTTTTAATGGGCTCTCTTTAGTCATCATCAGCTTACGGATGAGGAAGTTCTTGGTATAGGGTGAGCAAATGATAAAGCATAACTATAAGAAATTAATGATGATTTACCTCCTGTGGTGGGGGAGTAATACGGCCTTAGCGATCGATTTCGATGCCGGTGATTATACGGCAATGCCGGCAGGTACCAATCTTGGGCTGCTTTACTACACCCACTCCCACAGTGGGAACTATGTCTCACAAGGTCACTCAACGAAACATGACACAAAATTAAATCAAGATGTTTCAGTGTTGCGTGTAATCCACTTCACCACGATAGGGGGATTCACCGTCGATCCGCAATTTTTACTTCCTTTTGGCCATGTAAATGGGCGGCTAGGTGGGAACGATATGGGGAGCACTCAAGGGGTAGGGGATTTAATTTTGGCTTCTACGGTTTGGTTCTATAACGACCCTTCGACGCAAACCTATTTTGGGGTTACGCCTTTCCTCTATGCGCCGACAGGCCGTTATCGCCATGAAGGGAGCCTAAATATGGGGGAAAATCGCTGGAAGTACGCGTTACAAGCGGCGTTCAGTACCCCCGTCTACGATAAGCTGCTCCTCGATATAGGGCTAGATGCGACCAAATTCGGTGATAACAACGACTATGGTGTGCAGTCGAGCCGACTCGCACAAAACACCTTATATCAAGGGCAGGTGCACTTACGTTACTTGATCACCCCCGCCCTCGACCTGCGTACCTCATACACCAAAGAGTGGGGCGGTAATTCCTCGGTTGACGGTGTCAGTCAGGGCAAACCCGCGGAAAACAAATACACCTTTGGTGCGGCCTATATGTTCCCTTCCCATACTCAACTGCTCGGGACTTGGGGACGCGACGCGAGTATTGAAAACGGATTTAAGTCGGAAAGCGTGATCAAACTCCGTTTGATGCAGATGTTTTAAAGGACGTAATACTGGAGCAATGCCTAATGAAAAATAATTATAAATTTAGCCTTGGAGCCGTCCTGTTCTCGTTACTCTCCAGCATGACTCATCATGTTTATGCACAGGATACGGGAGTGGCGATTATCAATGCAGATAAAACGCCACAGGACTGGCTCACTTACGGAAGAACTTACTCTGAGCAACGTTATTCACCGTTAGCGCAAGTTAACGATAAAAACGTTAAGCAGTTACAGATCGCATGGTACCAAGATTTTGATACCAACCGTGGTCAAGAAGGCACGCCTTTAGTCGTTGATGGGGTGCTGTACGCGACGACTAACTGGAGTAAAGTCCGTGCTTATAAGGCCGATACGGGACAACTACTTTGGCAGTACGACCCCAAAGTGCCGGGGAATACTGCGGTAAAAGGTTGCTGCGACACGGTCAACCGCGGAGCGGCTTACTGGAATGGGAAGATTATTCTCGGCACCTTCGACGGACGTTTAGTGGCGCTGGATGCGAAAACCGGTAAGCCTGTCTGGGAAACCGACACCATTCCCCACGATGCACAGTTAGGTGAGGTGCGTAGCTATATTATTGACGGTGCGCCGCGTGTGGCAAAAGGCGTGGTGATTATTGGCAATGCAGGCGCTGAATTTGGGGCGCGAGGCTTTGTCTCTGGATTCGATGCAGAAACGGGGAAATTAAAATGGCGCTTCTTCACGGTGCCCGCCCCTGATAATAAGCCTGATCACGCCATTTCTGATAAACCCCTCGCTGAATTAGCTTACAAAACCTGGGGACCGGGAAACTGGGTTAAATCAGGCGGTGGCGGAACGGTCTGGGATGCCATTACTTACGATCCGGTCACTGATTTAGTGTATATCGGTGTCGGCAATGGTTCACCTTGGAATTATCAACAGCGCTCAGGCGGTAAAGGTGACAACCTGTTCCTCGGCAGCATTCTCGCGCTGCGTCCTGAGACGGGCGAATATGTTTGGCATTTCCAAGAAACCCCGCAGGACCAGTGGGACTTTACTTCGACACAGCAGATCATGACCGCGGATATTCTGGTGGACGGCAAACCCCGTCATGTGATTATGCATGCGCCTAAAAATGGATTTTTCTATATTCTCGATGCCAAAACCGGACAATTTCTCTCGGCGAAAAACTACGTTGAGGTCAATTGGGCGAAGGGCGTCGATCCGAAAACCGGTCGACCAAACACTGTCCCCGATGCCCTTTACTCGGTCACCGGAAAACCTTGGTTTAGTTTGCCAGGCGATTTAGGCGGACATAACTGGCAGCCTATGGCATATAGCCCAAAAACCGGGTATGTCTACCTCCCTGCCCAACAGATCCCCTTTAATTATGTACCGAGCCAAGATGCGAAGCTTAAACCGCAAGGTCTAAACCTCGGTCTGGATATGTCGAAAATCGGTGCTCCCGATGACGCTAAAGTGAAGACTCAGTTTGGTTCGTTACTGAAAGGATGGCTGATTGCATGGGACCCGGTTAAACAGGCCCCCGCTTTTACGGTGAATCATCAAGGCCCTTGGAATGGTGGAGTACTGGCTACCGCGGGTAATTTAGTTTTCCAAGGCCTGACGAATGGTCTTTTTAATGCTTACGATGCGACGACCGGTCAACAACTTTGGCAAACCTCCTTACAAAGCGCTGTGATAGCTGCACCGATTACCTATTCCGTGGCAGGTAAGCAATATGTTGCGGTCGAAGTGGGCTGGGGCGGGATTTATCCTCTGCTGATGGGGGGCGTGGCAAGAACCGGAGGTTGGACCGTTAATAAGTCGCGTATTGTGGTCTTTTCGTTGGATGGGGATAAAACCCTGCCTCCGGTCAATAGCAAAGGATTTCTGCCGGTCAGACCACCTGAAAAATTTGAAGGCGATCAAGCGAAGAGCGGGTATGGCCATTACATGGACTATTGTGCCGCCTGTCATGGCGATAACGGCGAATCGGGCGGTGTATTACCGGATCTACGTTGGTCTGGTGCAATTCGACATGCCGATGCCTTCTATCGCGTTGTCGGTGACGGGGCCTTGACCGCTTACGGTATGGTGGGGTTTAAGAAAAATATGTCTGCGGCGCAAATTGAGTCGATTCGTCAATTTCTGATCCAACGTGCGAACGCCACTTACCAAAGAGAAGTCGATGCACGAAAAAATCCGCAGCAGATCCCCGGGCAGGTCATCATCGGTCCTAACTTTATACCGGAGAAATAGCCATGAAAAATATTCTATTTCTCTGCGGGTTAGCATTGTGGGTATCGAGTGTGGCGAGCTACGGGGCGCAGAGTGACCCACGTTTAATTAAGCAGGGCGAATATTTGGCCCGAGCGGGGGACTGCGTGGCCTGTCATACCGCGGTGGGGGGGAAACCTTTCACCGGCGGTTTGGCAATTAAATCGCCAATCGGGGTCATTTACTCGACGAATATTACGCCGGATCCCGCACAAGGGATTGGTGGCTATAGTCTTGAAGAGTTCGCGAATGCGTTGCGTCAGGGGATTCGTAAAGATGGCCGAACACTTTATCCTGCGATGCCTTACCCCAGTTATTCGCGCCTTAGCGATGACGATGTCAATGCCTTATATGCCTACTTTATGCAGGGCATAAAGGCCGACCCCACCGTTAATAAAGAGACCGAGATCCCTTGGCCGTTGTCGATGCGTTGGCCATTACGGATCTGGCGTGGACTTTTCGCACCGGACGCCAAGCCCTTTAACGCTCAGGCTTACTCTGATCCTCAAGTGGCGCGAGGCAGTTACTTAGTGCAAGGCTTGGGACACTGCGGCTCTTGCCACACCCCCCGTGGAATGGCGATGCAAGAAAAAGCCTTAGATGAACAGCAGGGTGAACACTGGTTAGCAGGCGGTACAGTGATTGATGGCTGGTCGGTGCCCAATCTTGGCGCGGATCGCTACAACGGCCTTGGAAATTGGTCAGAGGACGAGCTCGTGGCGTATTTAAAAACCGGCCGGACAGATCGGACCGCTTCTTTTGGACCGATGACAGACGTGATTAGTTGGAGTACCCAATACCTCACTGATGCCGATTTACTGGCAATCGCGAAATACCTGAAGACCCTTCCAGCCCGCCAACCCGAAGAGAGGGTAGCGCAAATGAGTCCGTCCTCTTACCCAGCAGGTAAGGCTATTTATGACGATAACTGTGCTCTATGTCACGGCCGACACGGCGAAGGGATCGCACGGATGTTCCCGCAACTAAGCAGTAACTCTATCGTGACTGGACCGCTACCGGATTCGTTGGTCAAAATCATCCGTGAGGGGGCGACTCTCCCCGCCGGGAACTGGGCACCGTCTACCGTTAGCATGCCAGGCTATGCCGATCGACTGAGTGCACAGCAGACTGCTGATCTTATCAACTATTTACGCGGTGCTTGGGAGAACCATAGTTCAACCACGTTTACGGCAAAGGATGTCGAACAGATTATTCGCGACGGCGGTAATGCCGGTGCGGGCAATACTGCAGGCTGGACTATTATGCAGGCACAACCCTATGGTAAGCAGTGGACCTTTCAAATTGAAAGCCACCACGATGCGCAAGATAAGGCTAAGTAAGAGTAATTCCTCTATTAAATGAAAGGAGAGATCATGTCATATACCGCAAAAGAGAAAATCGAGCAGATTTTTCAACAGCAAAAAGACTTTTTTTCCAAAGGGAAAACGCGTGATGTCGCCTTCCGTAAGCAGGCGCTAACTAAGTTAAAAGAAAGTCTGCTGGCTCACAAAGAGCCATTATATACCGCTATGGCAGAGGATTTAGGCCGCGACAAAGCGTTGGTTGATATGGGAGAAATCGGCGAGGTCGTCTCTGAAATAGATTTTGCGCTCGCCCATCTTGACGAATGGTGCAGTGAAAAGCAGGTCGAAACACCGCAAATCCTCGCCCCCTCAACCTGTTCTTATCAGCATGAGGCCTATGGCGTCAGCTATATCATTGGCCCCTTTAACTACCCTGTCGCGTTGGCGCTTGGGCCGATAGTCGGTGCTATCGCAGGCGGTAATACCGCAATAATTAAGCCATCAGAGCAAGTTCCTCATACAGCAAAGGTCATCGAGGATATCGTCAGCACCGTCTTTGACGATAACTATTTGGCCGTAGTACAAGGGGCTAGAGAGGAGAATACTCTACTGCTCAGCTTACCTTTTGATTTTATCTTCTTTACCGGAAGCCCCAATGTGGGTCGAGTGGTAATGGAGGCTGCGGCGAAGCATTTAACGCCGGTAGTATTAGAGTTAGGAGGCAAAACGCCTTTCTTGGTTTTGCCTGATGCTGACCTCGACCAAGTTACCCAACAACTTATGTTTGGTAAATATACTAATAGCGGTCAGACCTGTGTTGCACCCGATTACGTACTCATCCCCTCTAGTCTAAAGACTGCGTTAGTGGATCGGCTTACGCAAGCTATTCGCGAACAGCTCCCCGATATCCACTCCACCGGTAAAGTGGTGAGTCAACGACAAGTTGAGCATCTACTTGAGTTACTTAAGCAGACCCGTGGTCACGTTGAAATCGGCGGACAAGCTGACCCCGTTAATCGCTATCTACAGGCGACGGTCGTGTCAGATGTACAGTGGGATGATTCGCTCATGCAGGAAGAGCTCTTCGGTCCAGTATTGCCTATCGTTAACTATGAGGAGGTTGATCAAGTGGTGCAGGAGATCAACCGTCGCCATCCAAATCCGCTCGCATTCTATGTTTTCACCAAGGATACAGCGACAGGTAAAAAAGTGATTAGCGCGGTACCGAGTGGGGATGCGCAAGTTAATGGGACATTGACCCACTTCTTCTCTCCTTATCTACCGTTTGGCGGGGTGGGTGGCTCCGGTATGGGGGAATACCACGGTTTCTTTAGCTTCCAAGCCTTCACGCATCGAAAATCCATTCGTATTGTTGAGTAGAGGAAGAATCATCCCCCAGTGTACTGGGGGATGAACAAGCTTATTGCTTCAGGAAATGACGAAGCTTCTCATTGCCACCCTGTGCGATAAAATAGCGCTCAGCGGCTAACGATCCCAGCACACTGATATGCCCTCCATCCAATGAATAAGGAATATCATCGACGGCATAATGTGTTGGTGAGAAGAGATCACTGCGGCGCAGGTGTAGCGTCTGTACGGTATTGGCGCTCAACTTGTCGAGCTGTTGGCTGGTGGCTTTAATCCTGTTATCCATTTTCACAGAGGTATAAGGCCGAATATCGAAATAGTGGTGTCGCCATAATTGCTGCTTGTAACGATCCCCGATATTTTCTGCAAATTGGTAAGGCTCATCCATAATAATCAGCGGAATATTCTTTTGCTGAATTCTACTGATTAATTCATGCAGACCTTCAACGGCATGGGGATTTGCGAAAGCCTTGGTCCAAGATCCAGCTAAAATAATAACGTTATAATCGCTAATATGATCGAGAACATAGTGACGATTAAACAGACATTGCTGATAGGCGGGAGAAGTACGAGGCCCAAGGAAATCGTTACCGGTAGAGGGATTACACCAATTGGTGGTGACTGCCTGGATCTGTATTGCATTTTTTTCTCCCACCTTATGCCAAAAGGGAATGTACTGTCCGGCATAAGAGTCGCCAAAGAGTAACGCTTTAACCTGTGGATGAGTGGTATCACCAATCTTACATTGGACGCCAGGCAGGCCAACAGAGAGTTGATGATCCGTGGCGATGGAGTAAAAACACCAGCCATTTTCCGGGCTAGGCATTTTGATTTTATTAATGACTGAAAGATAACTTTCCCCCCCTCGCCAAGGGAATCCAGAATGCTTGCGGGTCTGGTCTGCGAGACCGATAAAAATCAATGCTATGCATAAGAAAAAAGAAAAGGAGAATAATTGCCCTTTCCTTTTCGCCCAGGCAATACTCTTGCTCTCAATAAACCGATAACTTCCATAGCCAATGAGAATCGATAAGCCTACAAATAAAATATTGGTAAATGTAGAGGGGTGGGGTAAGTAGTAATTAGCAAAAAAATGAATCGGCCAGTGCCATAAATAAATCGAATAAGAGGCTAATCCAAGGGTATAAATCAGCCGATTATTAAAAAACCGTAACCTATTATTCGGTGAAAAAATGATCAGTGACGAACCGATTACCACAAGGCTAGCTAAATAACCCGGCCACGGATCTTTTTCATTAATGATGATTAATGAGACGACAAGAAGGCCTATCCCTACTAACTTACAAAGAATAGCAGGGCGGTTTTGTTGCGTCGTTCTGCTGCATTCAAATAGATAGACCAACCCTCCTGCCAGCATTTCCCATGCACGCGTCGTCAGCATATAAAAGTCATAGGCACGATTAAGCGTCGATTGATAAACCGAAAAGAGTAACGAAGAAAGTAGTAAAAGACTGAGGGTAATGATCAACCCTTTAGGCCGCTTAATCGCTTTATTCAGTAAAATAAACAGAAAAGGATAAAGAAGATAGAATTGCCACTCTACCGACAAGGACCATGTGTGCAGCAGTAAATTCCTTGCACTGTTAGCCGCGAAATAGTCGTCGGCCTCTTTGAGTAAGGAGATATTCGACGTGAAAGTGAGAGACTTAATAATGTACTTACAATAGTACTGAAAATCGCCTGGGTTCAGAATAAAAAAACTCACACAATAGAATATGAGGGTAACGAATAATAACGGCGGGACGATCCTAATAAATCTGGCGTAAAAAAAGTCCTTAATATTAAATTTATGATTACGAGAATTATCAAAAATGATCTTCGTCATAAAATAACCGGAAATAACGAAGAAGATATCGACTCCGATAAATCCAGCATGAAAAAGTGGCAGATTAAAATGATAAAATACGACCAATAATAAGGCATAAGCCCGTAAGCCGTTTATGTCGTAACGAAACGTAGCCTGTTGCATTGAAAAGAATCCGAAACTGTAATTAACACCCTAATCGCTATATAGTAATGCATTCGTTAACGTTATCCCAATGGATGTAACCAGATATGTCAGTTGATGAGTTAAAACAGTGTTTACATCGAGAGGTGATAGGCCAGGAAAATAGACCGTTTTCTTGGAGAAAGGCTATCCATACAGCGTATAAAAAGCCGAAGAAACGCTATGTATTCTGGTGGCGGTTAGCGAATTTTCTTTACCTCAGTAACAGTCGATATCGGCAGAAGTTAGCTAAGCGGATTAACCGTAATCTGTTCTTTAAATACAACACCGAGATTGAGTTAGGAACTCAAATAGGCGCGGGTCTGACCATTGGTCATCAGGCAGGGATTGTAATCTCGCGACGCTGCACAATAGGCGAAAATTTCACGGTACGGCAAAATACGACGATAGGATTGAAGTCCGATAACAGCAATACCATCACTATTGGTAATAACGTTAATATTGGGGCGAACAGCTGCATTATTTCAGAACATATTGTGATCGGCGATAATGTGACAATCGGTGCGGGGGCATTCGTTAATCATGATATCCCCGCCAATAGTACTTACCACAGCGTCAATCAGTTTAGTATTCGGCCTAAGGAATAATTCTCACGATGGGTTATCTTGAGCATCGGGCATGAGCCGGTTAGGCTAACTCATGCCCTCATCCCTTTATTCCGCTATAACATCAGCGGGAAAATCGCTCTCTCGGCGCGCGACCAAGGTCAGAATAGAGTAGACCGCGACCACTTCCTGATGCTGGTTAGTTACATCGACTGCCCACTGCACTACCCCGGTTGCACGCTCTTCAGCGCTACGCTGGCGTTTGATGGTTTTTTGTTGGCAGGTTAACCGAGCCTGAATGGTATCCCCAGGTTTTACCGGCTGCAGGAAACGGAGTCCTTCCAAGCCATAATTGGCAATGACTGGTCCGACCCCAGCATCGACGAAAAGGCCCGCCGCGGCAGCAACGATAAAATAGCCGTGGACAACGCGTTCGCCAAAGAAAGAGGCCTCGGCACCAATTTTATCCATATGAGCATAAAAATGATCGCCACTTAGGCAGGCAAAATTGACAATATCGGCCTCAGTCAGTGTTCGACGGTGAGTCAGCAAACTGTCACCCGGTTGTAACTCTTCAAAATATTTACGGAAAGGATGTACGGCGTCCTCCTGGACTGTTGCACCGCGTACCCATTGTTGACCTACGGCGGCGAGCATTGAAGGGCTACCTTGAATCGCGGTGCGTTGCAGGTAGTGTTTTACCGCGCGTAGCCCCCCTAGCTCTTCGCCGCCCCCCGCGCGACCAGGACCACCATGCACTAACTGCGGTAGGGGCGAGCCATGGCCCGTCGATTCCGCTGCAGCGTCGCGATTTAAGATTTGTATCCGTCCATGTGCGTGAGCGGCACCGGCGATAAAGTAACGCGCGGCGTGATCATCGTTTGTGACGAAGGTCGCCACAAGGCTGCCACCCCCCGCACGTGCCAAGGTGACAGCATGCGCTTTATCCCGATAAGCCATCAGCGTCGCAACGGGTCCAAAGGCTTCAATCTCATGGACGGCGGCGGTGACGTCCGGCTGCGGACAGTAGAGTAAGGTTAATGGATAGCCTGCACCGGGAAGTTGTGGGTCGATATGTCCCCCGAGTAGACGTTCGCATCCAGCCTGACATAAGGTATCGACTTGCTGCTGAACATCTTGCTGTTGCGCGCGATTGACTAAGGTTCCCATCTT
>Ga0157363_1001974_pt1 | contig 17692 bp, 12 predicted proteins | sample AttsexASBM1_FD_111477 | JGI IMG/M metagenome (GOLD analysis project Ga0157363, IMG submission 111477) | Fungus gardens microbial communities from leaf cutter ant in Ribeirão Preto, State of São Paulo, Brazil - Atta sexdens ASBM1 | ecosystem: Host-associated > Fungi > Mycelium > Unclassified ... | reverse complement strand
GTGTGTGTGTGTGTGTGTGTGTGTGTGTGTGTGTGTGTGTGTGTGTGTGTGTGTGTGTGTGTGTGTGTGTGTGTGTGTGTGTGTATGTGTGTGTGTACGTGTGCGTGTACGTATGCGTGTGCGTGTGCGTACGTATGGTACAATATGATTTTAACTATGATTTTGCTGCACCACTCAATGCATCGTTTTAATCCTGGTTTTTTGTTGCTGATAGGCTATATGTAATAGCAGTTTTGCTGACACCTAATCATTTGCAAGCTATAGGTTATTCAAAAAGTCATTGCGTTTTTTCCAATAGATGGCGTTGTCTATGTTTATTTGTATGCGAGCGTGACATGAATGTCAAATGTTTACGCGCGTTTTGTTGTTGACACTCTCAACCTAAAAACCAAAAAAAAAGTTGACGCGATTCGGTCGAGTTTTGTGTGTGTGGTTCGAATATAGAGAATTTTGAAAAGCATATTCTGTTTTATTATTTCAAAAAAGGGAAGAAAGCACAAACTGAAGCAAGGAAAAAGTTGCATCGAGTTTATGGCAGAAATGTCATCAAAAGACGCCAGTGCCAGAACTGATTCGTCCGATTCTGTGATGGTGATTTTTCAGTCAAAGATGCTCATCGCTCCGGTAGGCCTTCCAAGATTGACGATGATGAAATGAAAGCATTGGTGCAAGCAAATAAGCATTCAACAATTTGAGAGCTTGCTACCGCTCTAAAAGTATCCGTTGGAAGTGTTCATGGCCATTTGAAATCGCTAGCTTTCGTAAAGAAGCTCGATGTTTGGGTACTGCATGAGTTGAAAGAAATTCATCTGATGAATCGCATGAGCGTCTGCGATCAACTCATTAAATGCGAAGAAAACGATTCTTGAAGCGTATGATCACGGGCGACGAAAAATGGATTGTTTACAACAATGTCAGCCGAAAAAGAATTTGGAGTAGGCGAGGTGAAGCACTGGAAAGGCAAGCAAAGGCGAAGATGCACCAAAAGAAGGTAATGCTATCAATATGGTGGGATTGGAAGGGACCAGTCTTCTATAAACTTCCAAAGAACAAAATGATTAATTCTGATGTCTATTGTGAGCAGCTGCAGAAATTAAATGATACGATCGCACAGAAACGTTCCGAGCTAATCAATCGTAATGTGGTTTCACCACGATATGCGAGACCACATACAAGTTTGATCACTCGGCAAAAATTGTTGCAACATGGTTGGGATGTGTTACCACATCCACCGTATAGCCCAGACCTTGCATCATCAGATTTCCATCTCTTTCGCTTCTTGAAAAACTTCTTGAATGGTAAAACATTTGCTTCTGAAGACTCATCAAACAGCACCTAGACAAATTTCTCGCAGAGAAGGGAAGTTTTATGAACATAGTATTATAAAGTTGACCGGGAGATGGCAGAACGTCATCGAACAAAATGGCCAATATATCATTGATTAATGTTTATTACGTATATTAAATAAACACATCTGAAAATCAAATGAAAAAAACACAATGACTTTTTGAACAACCCAATACTTCAGTTTGTTTTATCATATTTTATATTTATGTTTATTACTCTGTTAACACGTAATCTTTTCATAGAGCAATAAACTAAATTAAATTAAAGAAAAATTGTGGACAAATTAACTTTAATGTTTACATTAATAAAGAATTATAATATAACTCTTTATCTGTCACATCCATTTCCATTACACATTGCAATAACAATTTTTAAAATATAAAGTTATAATAATTCTTTTCTGTGTCGCATAAACGAATATAATTTTTTTAAAGGAATTGAAAATGTGCTTACATGAACTTGTTATAGTAGACAACTCTCGAAGCGCCAAAGGAATACCAAAGGCTGTAACTGGATAATTCGAATAATAATTGTATACGTTTTTTATCACTTAATATGAATTTTATTGTTTTTTATATTATGAATTATAATATCACCTGATTTTTTTACTTCGACGTATACAACATTTCGGAGACGTATACGTCAAACATTATTATCTTAAGTAATCTGATTTCTGCAGTTATTCTTGGGTTAGTATTATACATTTGTATATATTTATTTTGTAAGCTATTTTTATTGACATTATGCATCAAAATGTTTACAATGTTAAACACATAAAGATAGATAAGACCTTTTGATAACATAAAAAATGGAAGCCATCAATCACTATGAAAACATATGTATATTTTCTGTATTATCTGTACATAACATGTATATACAACACTAATTTTGAATATTAAAAATATACTAAATAAAAGTAAAATAAATAATAAATTACTACTTTTATTAAATATTTGAAAGAGATCGGCATCTTTGAAAAACGTTGTGAAGGAAATAATGTTGAGTAATGTAATCGAATAAACATATCAGAATTTTTATCTTCAATGAACTTGATCTTGACATATGACATATGTCATCATAAAAAAGTAACAGCAAAAGCAACGGTAAAATTATATAATAAAAAAAATAGTAAATTAAGGAGTACCGGATATCGGATATCTGTCGTCAAATTCTTTTTGGATATTTAATTATCCGATCGGATAACGAATTTTCCGGATATTCTTCTGAATATCTGAAAAAAGGCTTTAAAAAAAAAATGATATGCTCCTTTAACCAAAGATGCTTTAACAAAAGATTTTTTAAGGAGATGTTTACGTTAATCTGAGAGTCGATTTTGAAGGCATTTTTCTTTCAAATGAGAATTTTTTTAATAAATAAAAATTTAGGTATACTTAAAAACTTATATAGATTTATATATCTATAAATAAAGTACGTATATATCTATAAAGTACGTACAATATACATGTAAAAAAACATTTTTTGTAATGTTAACTTTTTATAGAATACTAATAAGATGGCGTTAAAATTAGGTCTGTACCGTTAACAATCAAATGGTGATCAAGGAGTGTATTGTTGGTCTGAAAGCAAAAAAAACTTTTTCTTAATAAGTGAACTTATAATTCTCGTTTTAATTAAGATAATTAATGTCATATGCATATTTTAAAAATGGCAACAGTTTGGAAAAATTTGAATTTTTCTAATTTTTTTTCTTTTATTAATCTTCAAAAAAAAAAGAAAAAAATTAATGTAGACTATTAATTCTAGTTTCGGCGATAATGACATGTTTTCTGAGTATAATCTAAGTAGAAGTCGGACTAATTGGTTTTTGGAATCGTGATCACCATATTCGAAAACACGGTTTTGTGAAAAACATTTTGAAATATTTTAATACAAGTACCTCTCCGTTTTCCGTTAGAAACGAAAGTGATGTTCAGAAGGGAATAAAACTTTACTCTATTGAAGAGAAATGTTCTAAAATGTTTTCAAAAGATTGAATATAATGGTGAGCGCCAGTTATAGCAATTGATTGATGCGGGCTATTTGAATCGAGCAAGCAGCCCCAAATATCATGTCATTTTATTTCGCATATCTTGGACAATTTTTGTTTCTTCCAAAAAACGTTTTTTGTGGAATATTCTTAAGACTATAAGCATTCAAAGAAAGCCAAAAAACTCGATTTTTTTGCTCCTAAAACGTAAAGACCCTCTTAATAAAATGCATTTGTTTAATGTTTTTAGCAATTGCTTAGCACTTTCGTTTAACATTTCTTAGCTTACTGATTGACAAATTATTATTTTCTGTAAGGAGTGTATTTTTCTGGTGGCTTTCGTTTTCGTTTTCTGGAAGCAAATAATGAATTAAAACGACTGAAACTGATTTATAAATTTTGGAGAAAACACATCTTGAAAATTTATTCCTTATATATAAAATATTATATTGAAACATGAAAAGTAATAAAAAATTTTAATACTTTTTATTTATTATCGCAATTAGAATATGCTTATACATAATACATATGTCATAATATTAATGAAAGACATAACCAAGCCTTTTTTACTTAATTCAGATACACTAGCTTCAGATTTCGTCCAATCAACTCTTACATATACTCTATGTTGATCTGTCCGCACTGAAACAGTGCAGATTATAGAAGACAAAACAGATCCATCTATTTGCATCAGCAAATAACAGGAGTTAAGGATCATATTCAATATATATATGGATTATAATGTAATAATTATTTAATAAAATTATTGTGCACACTAATGTATAGAGAATGGCTCCAATTTATGGCCCCGTCTTGAGCAAGTAAAGTGGATTAAACTGAGTTGAAAAGTCTTCTATCATTTGCAATGTTCACAATAATTAACGAGATATTAACGTTTAAAAATAATTGAATAGGCGCGTCCGCCCGACCTATTATATACTATTGTCACGGTAAATACATATAGTAGCTCAACTCTTTATCGGCATCTTTGATGTTAGTGTTGGCCAAAATGGAATGCGCATGTGAATATATTTCAAAAATAATACAATTGCTGTTTTATGTCTTTTTTATACGATAATTCGATGAAATTTATCTGGATGTCCGAACTTCCATGAACGGTAGTGTAGAAAAATGCAGAAAAATATCTAGTGCTAAGAAAGACCGCAATTTTTATTTTTCTTCTTTTGAGTAATGATTAAATTATTACAAAGAATATTTTCTTGATAATATTAGATGTAATAAAAAGAAATCCATTTTTCCATTCAATTTCATGCAAAAATAATGGATTTCTTTTTACTACATCTAATATAATTTTATATATAAAATACTCTTATTATTTACTTAAAACAAGTAATATTTATGTAATATTTTTCTATACGTACATGTGCATGCTTCAGAATGAACTAAACTGAGTTTTTTCGAACAGTTCTTGATTTCCCAATTTTCGCAATCGAGATATTATTTCTAAAGCGCCAAATATCCGCCATCGATAGCTTAGCGCGCGAGGCAAATGTCTTACTCACAATCACGAGACTCTAAGCTCGAACGACGCGGCTAGGCCATCCTCGCTCTTCGCGGCCCGCGCGCCGTACGCTCGGTGGCAATAGGTCGAGCGGATGTGCGTATTCGCTATCTTTATGTTTAACTATTGTGAGCATTGCAAAATGGTAGAAGACTTTTCGATTCAATTTAGTCCACTCTACCTGCTCAAGACGGGGTCATAAGTTGGAACCATCCTGTATATGATACAGAACGTCTTAATCTAATTTTCACATCGACATATTTTAAAAAGTATAAAAAAAATGTTTTCTATGAAAGTGCTGTTTCGAAAGGGACTTATTGTAATCACGTTATTTTTTTCTAGATAGAGATACGATGACAGACGCAATGAAAAAGATGTAATGTTTATCTGCGCTGTTTAAAATAGAATTATATGATTTTTTACGTAATATGATTTCTCTATAATTATTTTGCATGTACAACATTTAAGTCAGAAATTTAAAAAAAACCAATAATTTCCGATATATTATAAGTTTTCTGACACATAATTGGCATGACATATTAAATATTTCGTAACCTATTAATTTTCTAATAATCGTAATATCCTAATACTTTTATGAATAGAATAAAGAGATAAATCAGGTAAAGAAAACATATACTTATTTGTTTAACAAAATTATTCATTGTACCTACGTACTTTTTTTATAAAACTTTAGTAAATAAGCGATCTTTTGCCAATTTTGATAATTTTGATATATATTGACAAGGTCATAACCGTAAGTGATCTACAAATTTTTTAATTATCGCTTATCCTTCTTTAAAAAGCTATTATCAAATAAATTTTTTTATAATATACAGGGTTCACGATTTTTCCGATGATCTAACAAAAATTAGTTTGGATAAAAGTTAATCAGTTTTCAATTGGCAACAAATTGCAATATTAAAAACTTACCAAATATTCTTTTTTTAGAAAAAAAGTCAAGGTCACCCTATTTTTTTTTAAATGGCACTACATATTTTTTACTTCATAATATTGTAATTGGTGTGAAGAATTCAATGACCTACTATACTATGACCTTACAGTCAGACATGAAGAACAAACGTAATCATTTCGGAATTCGTGATATTCCCGGATGTAGTTCACACGTATATGTAGTATGTATATAGAAAAATATCAACACAACTTATAGTATAGCGTAGCCTCGAACATTTCAACAGTTCTTGTGTTCAGTCTTAGTTTATTGTTAGAGCAAATCATAGTTTAATCTTAGTTTGTCGAAAATGTATTCCTATAATGAGAAAGTTGATATGCTGTTAATATTCGGTGAATGTAAAAGGAATGCTCATGAAGCTGCAATTCTGTATGCCATAAGGTACCTACAGAGACATCACCCGTGTACAATAATGTTTTATTGAAAAGAATTTAAGAAATTATGAAAAATTTGAAAAGAAGGAAAGGAACAAACCGCATTTAAGTACAACTGCAGACAATACTCTTATGGTCTTAGCACATTTAGAAGAAAATCCGAAAAAACACTTCCATTTATGCAGTTGCTACTGAAACTTTATCTAAGTTTATCTAAGAGTTCTGTTCATAAGATGGAAAACAGAATCGTTACAAAATGATCAAAGTACAACATTTACGTATAACAGATTCACAACATCGTCTAAATTTTATGGCTAGTTGTCATACGAAAGTAATTCTGAAATATTACAGAATATGGACTGATGAATATTCTCAAATAATAGTGTAATTAACGTCATAATTATTACTTTTGATTGAAGGATAATTCTCATTGGTTCCGAGAACATAATTTTCAATAGAAAGTTACAGTGAATGATTTGGTGTAGTCTATATGGTCTATCATCTGATTGGACCTTACTTTTATGAACAGAGTTTGACAGCCCAAGCTTACTTAAATTTTCTTCGTTCTCAACTTCCAACATTGCAAGTTCCGAATGATGTTGTGCAATGTATTTATTCCCAACAAGATGATTGTCCGTAACGCTCGAATTGTTATTCAATATCTAAATTCAAAATATGAAGAACGTTGGTTGAGTACTTATTCGAACCAATTCCTTCACCACCTCCGATTTGTCACCACTAGATTTCTTTCTATGGGGTCATTTGCAATCAACAGTCTACACGATATCAATTTAAAATATGGAATATTTAAAGTACAGCGAAGAAATTCACCGTGACAGCATTATAGGAGCAATTAATGGAAATTTATTACAGCAGAATTGTGTCTACAAGAAAATGGACTACAATTCGAATACTTATGGTAATTACATAATTTCTTTCATTAAATTTGTTATAATTTTGTACTTTGTTGTTGTTGTACTTTTTTGTTATGCTCCTATTTTTGTTTATAATTTGTTATAAATAATTTTGTCAATAGTTTCATTTAAAAATCAAGAATCCATCTGTGAAAAAGCAGATACAAAATATTTTTCTATTATAGAATAGTCCATATAAAAAATTTAATACAAATAAAATAATTTTTCCGTTCAATAAAATAATTTTTCCGAAATCGTTTCCGTTCATTAATCACAATTGTAAGGTCATCTCAGGTCATAGCAGGTCATTGAACTCGTCTTGACACCAATTATAATATTATAAAGTAAAAAATATGTAGTATTCATTTAAAAAAATTATAATAATAGGGTGACTTTGACTTTTTTCTTAAAAAAGAGTATTTTGCAATAGTATTTTTAATATTGCAATTTGTAACCGATTGAATACTTTTCTGCTTTTAATCATAAATTTTCTCCTTTAAAACATAAATTTTCTCCTTTTCCTTGCTTTACAATACAAATTCTGTATCTTAAAGATATAAATAGACATTAAAAGACACAAAAGACATTAAAATCTGTGCAATTCTTATTGCAAAAAATATTATCCGGGAATCTCATCCGGGAATCGAACCTGGATCTCTTGCATTCGACTCCCGGCCGAGGTAATATTTTTTGCAATAAGAATTATAATAATTATTCATAGATTTTAATGTGTTATTCATTATTATTAGGATCGTTTCGAAGATGCGAATAAGCATAAAAAATTTGTAACTTGCTAATCAATTCAACTCGTGATATTACTGCGGTAGTTTAGTAGAGTTAGTATTTCAAGACTAAAAAACCATTTTGATAAGCGTTTTTGAGGACTACATACGTAGTACATAAATTCACACAAAATCATACAAGCTTATTAAGATCCAGCTGAACCGTTTAAAGGCTTTGATTTCTATAGTTTGTGTTATATACAGTCCTATAATATATTATATTGAATAATTGACTAGTTTATATTAATTTATTTGAAATGTATTATATTAATTACTAATTAACTTTGATGAATACATTACATTGATTCGTTAAAGAAGTTGAAAATTAATTTCATTTTGCAATAATTAATAAAATGTAATTTGTATTAATTATGAATAATTCCACTAACGTATACATCTTTGCGAACAAAATATTTGAATACAGATTACATTGGCAATTATTTCACTGATTATGTATTCTAGCAAATTACAATAATTAATATTTATAAATGATATTTATACAGTGTAATAAATTGATGAAATATTAGAATTAGTTAATATCTTTTTGTGATGCATTCTTTCATCAAAAGTAATTCTTCATCTTTTAAATGAAAATCACGAATCATTTCTGTTACAAATTCCGCAATTATCTGTCCAATAATCTCTGCTCTTTCAGAAAGCATAGAACTTTTGATTTTTTCAGCCAGTTATAAAATTTGATCACAAATTTTCAGTTCATTAGTTATATCTTATTTTGAGAGTGACGGAGATGTTGTTTTATCTTGCTCAATATCGATAATCGTATTTTCCACTCTGTTAGCTTATGTGATTTCATCATATTTCGTTTTCCATGCTGATAAATTTTATTATATAAATTATTTCTTTAATTCAGAAAATCGCTATGCGCGATATCAAATTCTTACCGAAGTGAGCAATATTTCGATTGGCGCGCGGTCTTGCTGCGTTCAAAATCATCATCCGAGATTCAGAATCATCCACCCAGGTGTAATTTCATTCTCAACAATTCGATGAAATAAAATGAATTTATAAAGATATTGATATTTTTCAATACAATATGTTTTTAAAATTATTACTATAATTATAAAAATTATAAAAAATCGATTTCTTCGAAATTATGGGCTAATGGCTGAAACGACTGGATACGTATCGTTCTTTTTTTGTTCAAGAATAGCCTGTAAAGCATCTCAAAATCCCTGATACATTACCTGATGTTCTCCTGGTTAGAACATTATTGTTATACAAAAATTTACATGTACCTATATGTGCGTAAGAGATTGATGTAATAGTATAATGATGTATCGATGACACGTAAATTGTCTGTGTGTCAATGCTAGTTGCAATATGACTATTCGTCTTTACAATCCTCTTAAAACTATACAGTGAAAAAAAATTTAAATTTGAATAGATGTTATAATCGATTAAATGTAGAGGCAGAGAATTGAGGATGTTTTATACATATTTTCAAAATGATAACAAAATTGTGAGAAAATTACAGATCATTCTAAATCACATTTGAATATAATACAATAAAGGTGACGGATATTATTGGATCATAAGGTGTTTTAATAAATAGTATCTTTTTAATCTATGTTCTAATAAAAGTATATAGAAATGCATTATATAGAATGAATGAAAAAATTCAATTTTTTAATATAAATACATTATGTATTTAAGATTATTTATGTAAAGTTACATTGTGATGCATGAACTGATTGTCCAGTAAATAAACAAAATATTTATTTGTACTATATCTTTGTAACTAATCAGTAAATCGCAATGAAACTTTGCATAAATTATTTTATTTGAATATTTAAGTACTTATAAAAGGAAAATGTAAATTTCTTTATCATTTAAAAAAATTTTAATTTTAAATAATAAAAATAACAATAAAAATAAATAAACTACAAAAATGTGTTATTAAAAAAAATATAATTTTATTCATACAACTTTCATATGTATATATTTTATTTATATGGAAATATTAAACATACTTCCAAATTTAAATTTTTTTGCAGGGACTGTGCGTCTAACTCTACATCCTTAAGTTGTATACTTAATATCTTTATTAGATGCCTTTTCACCCAAAAAAACAATGTAACAAAAATATATTCAAAAAGTATTTAAAATCTCGTAATATGTCCTCCTCAAAATCGTTTCACTTTTCTAAAATACATTTTTCCATATCGTTTCTAAATAAATTTGATGCAGCAGTTAAAATGAGATATCTTATATATATATATATGTATACAAGAATAATTAATTTCAATTATGTGAAATAATCATACATTGTGAACTGCAAATTATAACTCTAGCTTATATCAAATTCTACATTAAAAATATATTTTGCTTAGTATTTTTGCTTAGTATATTTTTCGTATATGTCTCTCGTATATGTCTCACGGTTTGATTAATTATAACAATTACAATTTATTTATAGGCACGTTTATTTACAATTATGCCATATATCACGCAAATTAAACATAATATACAAAGTATAAATGTTAATATAAATGATATGGTATTTTAATGTAGCTATATCATTCTGTCTATAAATGTATCAATTGCTTGGAGAGCATCAGATTATATGGACATTTAATAATATTATCTGGCATTAATATTTTATTTAATTAATATTTTATTTAATTAATATTTTGATTTAGTTTTATATAGCATTTTATTTCTCACATTAAACTACGTATGTCAAACTATTTATTATAAGGTATAATTACAGTAGATAAAAGTATTAATAATTATTTATAATTAAAATAATAATACAAGCAACAATGAAATTACACATGTCAAAATTTTATTTGAAGGACGAAATCTTATTCATTTAATGTAAAGTTTACAGTTTACTATAAATTTTCGTTTTATATTAAAATAATTTCAGATAAATGAGATAGTAGCAATTTTTTATAAATTGTCCAATTATAATTTCGATGTGGACAGGTAAATAATTACGATAAAGTTTTAAATGTCTTATATGTAATTTTATTAGCGTTCAAAATTTGAACATCTGCATAAATTTTATCGAATAATTACAAATTTGGGACATTACATAACAATTATGTTATTCTTTTATATATTTTGAAATACTTGTACACACATTTTAATGCCACAAATAAATAAGGATAAGCTAGAAAAAATTTTAACAATTATTTTTTATTTTATATAATAAAAGCAAAAGTTTTTGAAAGTTATTTCATATCATTAATACATATGTTACTATCATACTATCATACTATCAATTATATTATCGACTGTATACACTCATGTAAAGAAACCTGGCCACTAAATTTTTTTCACAAATTTTTAATATTTTCAAATAGCAATAACTCAGTGAAAAATCATCGTATCGAGATTTTTAAAAAAGCTCCAGCCCTATACCCTGCATCCAATTTCCTAAATGTGCACACAGGAAAATGGGTTCCTGCATCCCCACATCGAATGGCCTTTCCTCTCATAATTAAAACACACTCCAGACACCTGTCGACCCCACTCTGGTACGACTTCGACTTCGTCGAAGTGTAACTGATAGCGAGGCACATAACATTGAAGATGTCTCTTGGCCAAGGGGACCATGCGAGCGTAAGACCATCCCAGCCTTAATCGATCTTCCTCTTGCAACTTAATAGCTGCGCTGTGTGCAATCTCCCTCGGTCCTCCTTCAGGAATCTAATCACTTTCGTGACCTTCTTGGCCGTAACCGATTGATCAACGTCCAGGAGCCGTACCTCTGCTTTCCTAATCAGTATAATAATTCTAACCTTATCCTATCTTTCAAAGATGAACTTCACAGTCTATTGACCAAGAAGTCCGTCTTTCATTCAAAATCTTCTTCTGATATTTCAATGAGGAGATCATCTGTTTGAGTTCTCCTCAGTCGAGTTTCTCCTATTCCTAGTTTCTCCAGGGAGATTTCATCTCTTGCCTTTCGGACAGCCTCGGCATACGAAGGTCCACATTCCTTGCATCGAATGAGTACCGCAGTATTGCGTGAGTACGATCGCAGTATTCTCGGCTCCTTATTGCGGGGAGGAGCCTTGGTCCCGGCCGCACCCCCTTCACGCCGCTGTCTTGGCAGGTGCTTTAGATCCTCCTTGAGCCTCTGCCTTGAAAGCGACTTTCTCCCCGCTTTTCGACGCCAGCGGACCTCGTCCCTTCGGAGCAGTGTTCGCCTGTTCGCTGCGCGCTCTTGAGGAATGCACCTCATCTCTTCTTTCCTGCTTCCTTTCTCTCTTCCTCTCTTCTTCTTCTTCTTGTTACGAGAGGGTGTCTCTATCCACACGTCGTCACAGTCCGAACCCGACGACAATGGTCATTCTCCAGAGACTCCATGGAGTCTCCTCCGTTTGAGTCTGAATCCTTCCTGCGTCAGGAGGCTCCTTCTGCCCAACTGTTCCCCTCCTCCTTCAAGATCAGTTCAGCTATACCTTCCAGAGGTGGACGGTTCATTGGAGAGAGAGTCGCCTCATCTCCTGATAATCGGCCTTTTGGATTCTCACTCCCTCTTTGAGAATAGTGCCTGAGTTCCTGTTTTCTCTAACGGGCAGGGGATTCTCTTCATCCTTGGTGTCCTCATCCTTTTTTTACTGATGGTGGTCGCCGCTCTTCGATCATATCTACTAGCAAGAAATCCTACCAGGATCTCTTCCTCATTAGATCCTCTCTGAGAGAGTTGATTTCTTCCTTAAACAAATTCTTATCTTTGACAGTGTCAAGCTCCCGCTTGAGCTTGACAATTTCGCGTTCTAAGGACTCGTACTTTTGGCTACATCCACGGTGTCTTTTGCGGACACCGAGGCCTGTGCCAACTTTTAAACGACCTGTTTGGCAATCTGCACCTCGACAATGGTTTGTCGGCGCAGATAGTTCTTCATAAACAAAGTCCTCCGCTGCTTGGTGACCTTCAACAACGCAAGGCTTCAGCCATAATAGTCGTAAGGGATATTTGAATGAAGGGATTTTGATTGAATAGATAAGTGACCTCTTCAACTGCCGTCTTCTGCCCGGTAAAGTTAACGTGTCATCAAACGTACATTTTACCAGATCACTGGTCTTTTTAATCTTCGACGCAATTTTTCGTTTTTTTAAGACAGTAACGAAGTCCAGCCTATCCCATATATCATCCGGATAGTCCGTGCTGCTACGGGCCATTTTTGAGAGCAATCTCGATTTGCGATTTCTCTTTTTCCCTCCTGTTACTGTCACGAAAGATGAGGCCAGTGACTCTGAAACCGAGACTGTCGCTAGTCGATCCACCAGCTCTTGTACTTCCCGAGTCCGTTACCAAGTCGATGGTATCTTTCTGTATCACGGGAGATTCCACTACTTCCCTCTCCTTAATAATAATGATTTGTCACTTTCAGTAATCGTATTTTCGATGATCTTCGCCTTTTTTCCTTTGATTGTCGGGTTGAGACGTAAAAACAAACGGGCTCTCTGTCCCCCATTCTTCTTTTTTGGCAGCTCGGTATTGTATAACTTGGGAAGGGGGGGGGACAACCACGGCGAATGCTGTCCTTTTCTCTTCCTTGATTTGGTCATATCGATTACTTTCTTCTTGAAGGGACGTTTCTCCGTCCCTTCGGCAGTAACATATTCAGCTATGGAGCCATCTGGCCATGTAGCTAGCCTTTCGCTAGAGCTCCCGCAGAACGGAGTCAACTGCCCGGGAGCGGGGATTCGAAATCTCATCATCATTTTTCTTTGTCCTTATCCATTTTCCATGTTATCATGATGGACGTTGTGTAACATGGATGTATCCGGGGGCTCGTCTGTACAGGACCGTTCTCTTCAAAGTCTATCGGTGGCGAGGCCTTCACCAGAGGGAAACCTACGCTCTCCTGTTTGTCTTGCCTATTGTTCAAGCAGCGTAATTGGTGTATTAATTGTTCTGTGAATATCCTATCCATGTTTTCTTCTGTCTCAAAGGGATTCTTTCGGTCACTTCCAACTTTTCTCTCCGCCTGTCCAGAGAAAAAGGGACAATTCTCCGCAAAATCGTCTCATGGTCAGGCGTATGCTCTCTCGCCCGTCTTATATCGAATAGCCCTCGGATCCGAGGTTGTCCAGTCTCACTTTCATTTTAAGTTGTCGATCCCCTCATCGCACCGAAGAGACTCGACACAGAATGCCGATTCTCATGATCCGATCTTCCCATTCTCTATCCGCTCTCTCCTGGCCACAAAGAGTACCCTTCTCTTACTCGTTCTCTGGTGCACCAATGTCGAGAAGGAGGGGGATATTTATAGAGCATTGCTCTTTGTCAACCGGGAATTTGGATGCAGTCCCGGCCATCCGATCCCAGTTCTATTGCATTACGTCAATGGTCCGGAATCCCTAGCTGTTATCTCATGTCGGAGCTCCGTAAGGGAATGAACCCGCGGGAATGCCAAACCCGAGTTTCGGTACATTCTGGCGCACCGCTCTGCGTCGATGTTGTGTATGTTGCCTAAATCCCCTACGGGATTTTCACGGTTGATGTTTATTCCCCCTCCCCCCTAGGATTTAATCTCCCTCTCCTTCCCTGGCACGAGTCAGCCTTCAGGCAGAAATACCAACCTCGGGCGACTCTGTTGGGAATATATGTGATCAGCCGAACGAGAGATAAAGAAAGTAAAACGATTCTTTCCTGAGAGAATTTATTATGGATCACATGTGCGTTGTAACGGGAAGGAAGAACGAATAAAGAAGAATAATGAGACACCTATCACCGAAAGTGAAAAATAAAAGAAGGCGCGGTTAGACTACGGCACTGAGCTCGAGTGTGTATATACATATATAGGAGAGGACTGAACTAAATATATCACTAAGTAATCTAGCGCGAACTACAAATAAAAAAGATCAGTAAAATGATAAAAGAAATAAACAAAATGTACGAGCTCTGCTTAACTTTAATATTTCCATCGTTTGCACATTTTGCGTAATCTGTAGAATTATTATTATTATGTCTTATGAGTTTAAGGCTGCTCTTTGGTTCACAATTTCACGCCTCAAGTATCTAAATTGATCTCGCGGCAAGCTTTTTGTAAAAATGTCAACTAATTAATTCTGCTATATATTTGACATCTATCTCAAAGCTCTGCTTTGCGAGCTTTTCACGAATAAAATAATAGCGTACATCTATGTGTTTTGTACGACTGTAAAATTCTAATAAGTTTAATTTCTAATAAGCTTAATTGCGCTTTGATTATCGATCATAATCAGAGTCACCTCGTTTGTCTCGTTACACTATCCGATATCATTTAAATGTTTTCTTAACCAAATCGCTTCTTTCGCTATTAAGCTAGCTGTAATATACTCGGCTTTTGTTGTACTAACAAGATTCGCACGAATTGCGAAATACGAATTGGAATGTAATCTATACCATTCGAAAGGCGGAGTCGAGAGTGTAAAAAGTGTAAAAGGTTTGGGTGCATAGAATTTATTTAAGAGAAATTTGCATGTGAAATTGAGCAATCGGCCTGCTACGCGTAAGTACTGTGAATAAGTAGGGATAAAGCAAGAAGCGCGGTGGTCAAGAGGCCTCGTACGTACTACTTTTACATCTGACGAAGAGAGTTCGAGACCATGCAGTATCAAATTTTTTTTATTTCATCAAAAACGTCATTTTATATATTTATTTATGTTTATTTATTTATAAAATTTGAACATTGCCGTACAATATTGTAAATTAAAATTTATATTAAAACACAAATGAGTCCTATGTTACGAACATTTTATAAAATAATATTTCGTTTTATATTAATCTTTTTATTTATCATTATCATTATTATGAAATTCGGACATTACCGTACAATGTTGTGAATGAAAATTAATGTAAAAGCATAATTACTTATGCCGCCTCGATCCCGCCTTTCAAATGATGTAAGTTACATTCCAATTCATATTTCGCAGTTCGTGCCATCTCCTTGTAAAGTTCATCGTTATCTGCCATTTTGAATTCCAGGCGACGGAACCATTCGCAATCTTAAAAATATAGTCGCCGGTTGAACGACACGTATCGATATCCGCGATGTAATCGGAGAATATAATATCACAATATAATAATAATACAATATCTCTCCAATGTCAGGTCGGATGTATCGCTCATGTACATAATATCATAGTCCCAGATTTCTTTCAGATATTTAAAGATTCTCTTTACCACATTCCAATGAGACATATTACAAGTGTTTAGATATCGATTAATAACCCCGACTGTATAAGAAATAACGGGTCTTGATGCTAGGAATAAAAGAGCATCTTCCGCTTCACAATACGGTTTGCTCTGAAATATAATTTTTTCTATGTCGCTTGAACATAATTTCGCATGAGAAATCGGCAGGAATCGACACCGGATTTTGCATCTTGAAACGAGTCAATATATGGTTAATATAATGTTTTTGTTGGACAAAAATGACTTTATTCGAGCGATTACGCTCGATTTCTACAACATGTTTCCATCTCCTTTAGTCACCTCAAAAGTGTGATTCAAAGCGTCTAGTACTCCGTTGCAGACGATGTCTTGTGATGACGCTAATCATCATCTGCATTGAGTGTGAGATACTTTCTCGCTGTTAAACTGACTAAAATAGACGCATTGATCTGCGTCGCTCTGCTGAAAGTTGAATTCTTGAAGGAATTCGTGGAATCGCCTGTTCCAGCATTTTGCTGCCTGCTTAAGACCATACAGAGCTTTATTTAATTTACTGACTATCTTTTTATTCTCTATCTTGATTCCTTCCAATAATTGCATATATATTTCTTCGCTCAAAATTTCGTTTATAAAAGCTGTTTTAATGTCGAATTGACCTATCTCTAAATTTTTGTGCGCTGCGATGAGTGAGCGGATAGAGTAGCAAATCATGGGAGAGAAGATTTCTATATAATTGAGACCTGCCTTTTGCGAAAAACCCTTTGCATAAACGGGCTTTAAACCGAATATTATTTTCTGTGAAATTTTCTTTTATTTTAAAGATCTATTTGCACCCTATTAAATCATGATCTTTAGGCAAAGAAACTAGGGTCCATGTTATTTTTTTATGAGGTTTAATTGATTGCCTCTTCCTTGATTTCCAATTATCCGCCAATTTCCATTTATCCGCGTTTTCTTCCGTAATTGCCTCGGTATATGTCATCGGTTCGTCAGATATTGTGACGCTCGCTTCATAACGTTTCAGTATTTTTATTGATTCTCGATCTCTTAGATTATATTTCCGCGCTTCCATGCTTCGATTGTACTGAATTCTCAGTTTTATTAACTGACTACTATAATGAATTATTATTGTGCACATCGGTAGATTAGGGAATATTTTTGTTAGGAGCAGCTAATTTAATGGATATCTTGTCTGATTCCGTATCTAATATCAGAAACTTCGTTAATTGTAGCACCTCTACTACTTTATTTGTCAGCGGATCGAATAATCGACTGTTGATTCTTAATATCCTAAGATTAATTTCTTTGACTTAGTTCTATTTCTTTCAAAGCTGCTTAGATACGTGCATGAATGTATCGCTTCCGAACTTTTGAATGTGATACAAGACAGGCTTTTTATTATGCCACTGTTCGAAAGGAGTAATATCGCATGATTGCGACGAAATATAGCGATTCAGTATGTATACGACTATATTTACAGCTTCAGCCCAAAGGCGCGTGGGCAAATTCTTAGCAAGAAGCATTATTTGAGTGCACTTCACAATCATTCTCATCTCTCTCTCTCTCTCTCTCTCTCTCTCTCTCTCTTTTTTTCTCTTTCTTCCTCTTACTCTCTCTCTTCCCCCTTTTTTTTTTTTTTCTTATTCTTTCTTCTTT
>Ga0157363_1001973_pt1 | contig 17693 bp, 8 predicted proteins | sample AttsexASBM1_FD_111477 | JGI IMG/M metagenome (GOLD analysis project Ga0157363, IMG submission 111477) | Fungus gardens microbial communities from leaf cutter ant in Ribeirão Preto, State of São Paulo, Brazil - Atta sexdens ASBM1 | ecosystem: Host-associated > Fungi > Mycelium > Unclassified ... | reverse complement strand
TGGAAGCTTACAAGTAGCGATTAATGATCGTTCTTCATGCGACTCTTTCTGAGATCGCCGCGATATATTTGGTACGTGCGAGCCGGCCGAGCATGATCGGACGCGGGCGCGTTAAGCGATAACATCCTAATCTTCTAATCCGCCTCGTTTGTCCCACGAATGAGAAACGGAACTCATTGTCGCCATTTGCCGTAGAACGGGTCAAGGGTACAGCCGACCCTCCTTGGATAGCAAAAGTATCGCGCGTATGCGAATAATAAGGGACACGCGCGCGAAATTTCTCTCGATAAAATTCCGCGCGTGTTTCGCAGCGAAGATCTATTCTCGCTGATTGTGTCGTCCCATTCGTCCAGTTTGACTCTCTCTTTTCTTTTTTCTTTCTTCAGTTAATTTTTTTTGCAATGCACGCCTATGGGACCATTTGTATCTGCCCCTTTTGGACAAATATAATCCTTCGTTTCTCGCAATTACGTCATATCTCGGATGATGGAATTAAGCCGGTGAAGATATTACATCATGGACGATTATAGGGTTCTTTTGGAGTTCCAAACTTTCGATTTTTAACGCGTACATCTTTTTTTTATAATAACATTATATAAAATTATATTAGTTGTATATTAGTTGTTATAAAAGTATATTAGTTGTGTAAAATTATATTAATTAATTATATTAAGTGATTGTTTTGTTTGATTTTAATTTTTAGAAGACGAGAGTTTATTTAAAAATTTTATAGGTTTTCCTTAAGATTTATAATTTGTTATTTCCAGTATTGGAAAGCAACGTGTTACTTGTATTTTTTTCGTCGTTTTTCAGTAATGACTGAATAACGATGTTACATTTTCTTATTTGTAACTGTTGTTTCTTAATAATAACGAATATAATAATTACTTTCATCTTTTGTATACGTATACAATTTATATGTGATGTACTCTCTAAATCTGGATCAGTGGATAGTCACTAATTACCCAGTGGCATACTTGGCACTGATAATCACTAAAGTTCAACTAAAAAAAGGAAGAATATTTGAGCATTAATAACTAAAATATTGATACTTGCATGTTAGTTTTAATCTTTCAATATTTAATTGAATTTAAGCACTAAAACAGGTTACTTAGATCATATGATAAAAATTAGCTAGATTAGAGATCTTACATTTAATTCAATGATTACCAGTAGCATACTTGGCACTGATTATCAGTAAAATTCAACTAAAAAAAGAAGAATGTTTGAGCATAATTAAAATACTGATATTTGCATATTAATTTCAATCTTCTAATACTCCTCACACTACATTCACTGAATTTATGCATTAAAACAAGGTTAATTAGATCACATAATAAAGATTAGATAGGGTAGAGATCTCACATTACTGATTACCAGTGGCATACTTGACATTGATATCAGATACTTGATCATTGATTATCCACTGATTCAGATTTAGAGAGTGTTAAATTTATTTAAAAATCTTAATTGAAACAACCAACATTTAGTAAATTTGATCAAAATCTAATAAATTTAATAAAAATTCTCGTTCATTTTCCATCAAAATTCCAGTTGATTCATGTGAGTAATCAATACTCTAAAAAAGGAATCATCAAAATTTGGTGAAAAAGTAACAGAAATTATAATTTGTTACTTTTTAAAATCAGTAACGAGTAACAGTAATGTAATCGCGAGTAATTTTTGTGAAATTACTTTCCTAACTCTGAGTTATTTCGTTGTATCCTTTTCTTCAAAATATGATAATGTTTCAATATTATTATAGTGGCTTTTTCGTCCTATAAAAGTTAATATATTTTTTATATTTATATTTTTATATTTTTTTACTATATATTATGTATTTCATATTTATATTATATTTTTTTACTTTATATTCTATTTTTTAAAAACATTTTTTTCTATCATTTAATATAATTGGTCTTTAAGCCATTCAACTTTACTAGAAAAGATGTAACATCCTTATCTGTTCCTCTTTCTCCGACAGGAAGCAATGAAAGAGAAGTCATTAAACCATCAAGTTAAATGATTTAAATCAGTTATATCGCAGATACGGTTAAATGCCAGTCTTATCTGCATAACTATATTTTAGAATTACTGCCGGTTATCTTCTTTTTTCTAGAATTAATAAGAAATAAAGATTTCTCATTATGAGAAGTCTTTATTTCTTACAAAAAGCCACTACTTAGTTTGATTGCATAAATCAATATAATTAATATAATCCACACTGTCAATTATATAATACTGTTAGTTCTTTTACGAAGCATAATATCGCAAGATCGCATATTTGTAAAATCACAGTGGGACAGTATTATCATTCTACTCGTTTGGAAGTTTTCTCACGGTAGATGCACAGCATTCCAAACTCGCCCCGTGTTTCGTCCATTTCGTTCGAGTAGAGAAAGGATCGAGAGAAGGAAGGATGGAGAAGTCGCGTCTCTTGGAAAGAGAAGGAAGAAGGACAGAGAAGGAGAGAAAGAAAAAAATGAGAAATCGAGAAGACGAGAGACGAGAGAGCGAGCGACGTTTGAACGCCCACGCGTGCCGTCTTAATTACGCTCGGCCGGTCGGTTTTACGATTATGCCGCCTCGAAGAGCCTGAAGAGCAACCACCGCATTGCCGGGGCCCGGGCTCCTTTTATGGGCCGCGTTAAAAGTAATTAGGACAGAAAGGCGGCGCGAGAGTCTCGCGGGAGAGATGTCAACGATAATTTTAATGATTATTGTTTGAACGGCGGTGCGGCTGATAAGGTGATAAACGCTCTTGATTCGTGTGTTTTGATCTTAGTAATGATAAAACGGGTTCATTGCCTATCGTACGACCTGATAAAAATCACAAAAGCAATCTCCCTGGGTAACTATTGCCATGATGAGAATGTAATACTTCATGTGAAATACTTAGTGAAGTTTCTTGAAGCGTTGCTTATTGTGGTCTTGAGAAAACTTAAGGAACTTCAGTGTGATATAAACAAAGGAAATACTTTCTCTTGAAGTATTAAATTTTGATTTTAATAAAATTTTATATGTATAGGCACATAGATGTATGTAGAAATATGAATTGAAGTAAAAAAACAGTTTTAAGGAATGAATTTTCATTCTTTATAAATAAAGCAGTTTAGCTTTTTTTATTATATCTCAAAAACTATTTAAGATATCAAGAAAAGATTTTGTACATAAATTTTATAATAAAATTATCTTTATTAATTCAATAATATTTTTTTTTAATTAAAAAAAAATATGAATTTTAATATAAAAAAATATAAAAATAAAAATATGAAAATAATTAATTTCGAAAAGTATTATCGATGTGGATAAATAAAGATAATTTTATATAAAAATATGTAATTTACCAAGTTTCAAAATCAGAATTTGACATTTTCCGAAGTTCTTATTCAAAGCATCATATTTTGATTTTGTAAGAACTTAAAAAAACTTCAGTATGATATTAAGTCAAGCAGGATAATGTTGTATTGATGCATTAAAAACAATTCACTCAACTAACACATTTAGCTATTTGTAGATTTGGTCAATTCAACAAATTTTATTTGATTGAATTTAACCGTAGTCTACTTAACATTGAACAGTTTGTTAAGTAGACTATGATTACATTCAATTAAATGAAATTTGTTGAATTAATCAAATCTGCAAACAACTAAATGTGTTTAGTTCGTTGAACAAATTTTTGTTCTCAGTGTGGATGAGATTAATAGTGACAGTTAACAGTAGATTTCGAAAAGGTGACGTGAATATTAAAAGGAATTTACAAGTTTGTTATGTTGATTGACGAGATTAATAATTATAGGTATAATCGAAGGTGATAAAAACGAAACGAAATTATATGTTTGATACATGAGATTAGACGATGTAACTAGAAACGAAGCGATAAAAAGTACTTTTATATCAGAAAAGAATTTTAAAAATTCTCGAAATCCATTGGCTGTCCGCATATAAAATTTTTATGAAACATTTATGAAGATAATTAAAATTATGACCAACGTATTTCTTATCGCGAGTTGACTTTTAGAGAAGATATTTTCATCATTGCCTATAAAGGATAACTATGAATTTCATAAACACATAAAATTTCGAAAAATAAAAAATCTTATTTCAAACGAATTGACAAACAAAAATGAAGTAATAGAGCGGAGAGACGTGTTTTTTTTTACACAAAATTTCCATAAAATTTTCCATAAAATCGCAATCGACGAATGGCATTTGAAACAAAGGCCGTTTTCGATTGAGAGATAATATTTTTCTTCTTTTATAGTAGCAGAAAACTTTCGCTCCGAGCGAAAACGCTTTTATCTTTGTGATCGAGCTGTACGATGACGCATAGAAATGTTTAAAATATTAGGATACACGATGCGAATCGACCTGTTATAAACTCTGTCTTCTTGGCGAAATGAAATCAGTAAGAATTATTCCTCGTTCGTCATAGAGTATACGATTCAATAATTTCGCCATTGCGTGATTGCGTTTGTAGACCTTTACGTGATCCATAAATAGCAATTTACAACTTAAGCCGGCTGAAATATCGCGAGTTCCTGTACGTGATCGTTGTGAATGCACCTTAGATTACCTCGGGACACGTAATACACGTACACGTGGCTGGCGTGCAGAAGAAGACGAGAAAAGTTGCGCTTTTGGCAACGCCATGTTTCGGGGATTTGGACATCTCCGACAGACATTACGCTATAAAAAGAGCCATGTTATACTATTTTCCGAGAAGTCTTGCAAAATCTCTGAGAACACCGTAAAAATATCATCACCAGCTGTCATAATGTTTCACGTGTTTCGCTGTGCTTTAAAAAATTGTGAATGCTGTGGCTCCGGAAAGAGCCCTGACCACCGGCGGTTTTGAACCGGAGAAGAATACTCTTTGGCGACAAGATACTGCATGCGTGTGTACGCGCGTGTATGCCTTGATTAACGCGTGAACGCGCCGAAACGTGGCGTGACTCGGCCAAGTGTAAAAACTGTCAGGGCGCGTCGCCTATTAAATCGTCGAGAAATTGACGCGTCGTTCGGAACGGGAACAAGCAGTTTCGCAGGCGACACTTGCCAACGGACACGCCGTAGCTGGCAAAAGCTCTTACGGTGCTGATCTTTATGCGTGTGTCACATTTACCGTACCACTTGCAGCCAGGTGCAGCGGCATTGATATACAGGGTGTCACATTTTCGCGAGATTCGTCTCTTGTTGTATGATCTTTTTGATTTGTTCCAGTTTATTTTTCTCCTGATTAAAAATCATCTGTTATGCCATTAACATTACTTTCGTTTCTTTTTTGTACAAATCATATGTTCGATAATTGGAAATTTCTTATTTCTTTCATTGTTTATAATTAGAAACACTATTGATATCTGATTTATTGGCAAACATGGAAAAAACGATCCTTCTGAAGTATTTAAAAATTTAGTTACATGCAGATTTGAAAAGAATTTTGTTAGATTATCAAAAGAACATATAAGGAAATTCAAGCACGATGAGTAGTGCTGTAAAAAAGTTTGATATTTTAAGAAGCAGCTTGAATGTTCTACGTAATTATTTTGCTAGTTCAACAAATTTATTTTTAGATCTGTATCTAGTTAAATTTTTAACTGCATGTACAAAATCTATCGCTTTTTCCATGTAGTTCAGTTTCTTATCTTGAGAATTATTTATCTCGTTATACATTAATAATCAGCAGGATCGATGCTTTTGGCTATTTTCAGGTGAGAAAGGTGTGTGGTCGTTCGGAGTTGCTATCGCCCGATAGCGAGAAAAGCTCAGTGTCCTCGGATGCAGCTGCGAAATCGTCCACGTCATCCACTGGCGAGATGCATACAGCTGCATCGTTGTTATCGTCTCACGCACAAGACAGCGTGCTGAACAAGTTGCATAAGCAGCTGGTTAACTTCCTGGCGAGCGTCCTCAGGTCCCGCATCTTCTATGGCACATTAGCGGACGCGATCTGCGAGGAATATCCCGATAAACACTGCTGGAACGGCGAACGTATCGGAGAGTGAGTACATTGGTTCCAATAACTCGTTTTTTGCCATAATTTTTTTTCGTAAAATCAAGGTTGTCGATGTTTTTCTCTCGACATAAAAAAATCGCAAGGTGCAAGATTTATTGACACGGAGTCTTGTTAAATCAACAATATTCCATTTCTTTGACATCACGTGTATATAATAACATTGGATAAATATAAGTTCACTCTAAACGCGTTATCGGACGGGCTGTTGCCGCAACAAAAGAAAAATGGTACAACGCTCATTCGGCCGCTCCTCTCTGGTCGAATGAATGCCAGCCGGGAATAAATGGGCGCGAAGGGTTAACAAACGCACGCGATTCGCTAATCGAATCCTGCCGTCGCTCAAAATCCAAGCCGCCATGCGGAATGCGCTTTCGTGGGAACGATCGTGGCGCGAAAGAAGCAGGCACGGTGAGGAGAGCGCGGGAGAATGGAACGCGAAGGTAGCTCTCTCGCACCCTTATTAATCAACCAAGCCGGGTGGCCTTGTCTTAAGATGCCCTCACACTGGCGCGGCCCACTTCTTCCCACCCTACGTGGATCTTACACGCGACACCTCATTTGGACTAGAGTGATTTCCACTTAGGCTCGAGATATTGAGTGCTTCCCAGTAACGGAACATAGTCATATACTCTTGTGACACAGTAAGCCTATTCCTTTTAGAACTTCTTGCATGGTTCATCTTGTTTGTTTTCTTCTTCAAAAGAAAAAAGGAAGAAAGATAAATCGTGAAAGAACTTTAGTTAAAAAGAACACAGACTTAGTGATGCCCTGAAAAAGCAGTTTTGTTGAAGAATCTAAAAATTTAGTTAGATACAGATCTGAAAAATAATTTTGTTGGACTATCAAAACAGGTAGAACGACAAATTGATTATTAGAAAATAGAAAACACATCAAAAGATTTTGCAGCATTGTTCATCATGCTTAAGATTCCTGCAAAATTATTTTAATGATCCAACAAAATTGTTTTCAAATCCGTATGCAGCTGAATCTTTAGATTCTTTTGCGAAATTATTCTTTCAATGTACACAATGTCAACTTGTTATAGCTGAAATGTGGCTTACACTTAAATAAATACTTAAATGTTGCTTTTTCTGCTGTAATGAACGTAATCATTAACAAGAATATTCAAATAACTGTCTATCTTTTTATTGACTTTAAATTTTTTTAATAATGAATTATATTAAAGGAATACTGAACGTTTATTGAACTATAAACCAATTATTAATAAAAAATGGCGATCAGAAAAGGGAAAGCAGCTAATAAGAAGACGAGGCATTCTCAGATAAAAAGATGTGCTACTCTTGTAAATCTAGGGTGCGGTCCACTTAACCCTGCAAATAGTTGGAAGCATTCTTTGATTGGTCAATTCATAAAATTTTGTCTTCTAATTGATCAAACGAAGCATTTGCAGGGTTAAGTGGATCGCACCCCTAGAACCCTAGCTTGAACGAGGTTGATCGTTCACGCGCTGAATTATACCATCTCGTGATCGATAACGTGCTATTCGATCATCTAATCGAAACGCGCTCTATCCGCCGCTTAATTAACCGTCATGAAACGGAGAGGAATCAGACCGTTATCAGAGATCCGAGAGACGAGACGAGCGCCTTTATCAACCATTGTCCACAGCCGCTGGAGATGCTGCTATTCGACCGTGAAATGAGAGTATCATTGAAGCGAGAGAGAAAACGAGTTTCGGACTCACCCTGGCGATAATATATGTATAATCGATCGCGCAGAAACTGAGGATAATCGAACAGCGAACGTCGAGCGTAAGCAGAATGTCTAAATGAGATTCCGTATATTGCAATGAAGGGATGTCTGAAATGCCACGTACGCACGAAGCACGATTTGTTAATTTCATAGACTATAATAGACAGCACGCTTCCATTAGAGAGGTGAGGATAACATTAGTAACAGAGAGCAATAGTAATCAGATACTCTCTCCAACATATGTTGAACAAGGAAAGCATCTGATCAATTATTATTTTCTTTTACACGGAAAGAATAGTTTTGAAGCATTAAAAAAAATTATACTAAATTAAATTAATTAAATACAGATTAAAAATTGGACCATCAAAATAATTATGTAGCTTGTCCATGATGAACAACGCTAAAAAGTTTTTTATTCTTGCAACCAGCTTGAGCGTTCAATAAAGTAAATCTGTATATAGTTAAATTTTTAGATACTTAACAAAATTGTTCTTTCCATGTACTAATGTTGTCCTCAAATCTCCAATGGAAGCGCTGTTATGTACAAGATATAATGTAATATTTTAAAAGACAGTAGCAACTGTCCTTGTACTAACTTTATTTTGAACAAGTTGTGCGAAGTAAAGATATGTTCGCTGCAAGAGACGGCTGAGAATAAATTTCCAAATCGAGAGAGATATTGTTTTCGATTAGAAGAGAAATTTTAGTTAAAAAATGATCAATGATGTGACGCGTTCTAATATTAAAAAATACCGATTTAATGGGGATTCTTAAAAAGAAGAAAAGAACATGAGGATCGATACAAGATGCAAAGATCTATTTAAATACGAAAAGAAGGATTTTATTAAAGTATCTAAAAATTGAATTAGATAATTTAGCTAAGATACAGATTTGGAAATAATTTTATTAGATCCATCAAAATTATATAGGATGCTCAAGTTGATTGCCAAAATGTCAAAACTTTTTGCAGCATTGCTTAATGATTCTATATGATAATTTCGACAGTTACATAAAATTATTTTCAGATCCGTATCTAGTTAAATTTTAAATACTTTAGCAAAATTGTTCTCTCTATGTAGGATTAGTAAGACCCGTTACACAATAAGGTTCACATGCTATAAGAAATTGGCCAATCATAATTGAATATGAGAAAAATAATTGATTATGACTGGTTAATTTCTTACGGCCCTATTGTGTAATAGGCCTGATTGTGGATCAGAAATTTGGGAGTATCTTAGATAAAAATAAGTGTATGACTCATGAAGTAAGAATTTAAGCAAATAGCAGGATCAAGGTTTATTAGGATACTTTATTAGAGTAAATTATATAATATATAGTCAGATGGATAATGAAGGTAGGCATTACTTTATAGAAATTTAATACTAGTACTAGCTAATTAATCACTTACTTTGAGTAAATATTAACAGTACTTTTAATACTAAAAATAAGTGATTAATTAACCAGTAGATACTAGTATTAAATTTCTATGAAGGTTGTCTGTCGAAAAAATTATAAAATATTTCAAAGTAGAAAAACATAACAACTCTCATCTCTATTATGTATGTATAAGCCTATGGTTAATGCGATGCCTGGAGCTTGCTGGCTGCGGCATACATATGTAACATTCCCGCGACAGAAAATGAAGTTTTCAGCAAAATGTTGCGCGACCTCCTACTATCTAGGCTCTTCAATTGTTCCCTTCACGCGTATCTTATTCTCTTTGTATTCCGCCCGGGTGGGTTCCGTGTAAACGTCACGCGCGAGGTACGCGGCGGAATCCTGCATGTATCCTGTAGATGCGATTTTATGGCAAGCCCGTGCTTCCTGGACTGCAGCAGCTCCCGCATCGCGAAAGCGCGGGACCACTGATAACGTATTCCCGGCAGATGCGGCCGTTAAATCTCCTGAAATCCAGGTTTACTCGAGCCGACGCTAGTTCCCGCACGGTCACCGCTCGTATATGCACGGACGCGCACACGTGCTTACAAATATACATACACACCGTTCGCGTGCCACGGCTTCCACCGGAAGAGCTGCCTCTCCCGCTCTCTCTCTCTCTCTCTCTCTCTCTCTCTCTCTCTCTCTTTCGCGCGCGCGCTGGTTTCTCTCGGCGGCGTACGAGTATAGTATCTCATCGTGAAAATCTAAATGAGATTCGATCCGTCGAGGAAGCCGTCGAGGATTCCGCACGATTCGATCCGGTGCGGGAAGTGAAACCGCTTGGCTCCCTCGATTGAGCGCGCTCGCCAACTCCGGTAATTCGATTCTACGGCGGGGGTTGATTGAAAAGCGGGCGTCTTTCACGCAGCATTCGCGGTGGCTGGTTTTCCGAAAATAATTTATGTTACACGGTAGCGAATTTAATTAATTTTGGGTATTGCGCGGGTAAATTAAATTAATTAAACGGTCGAACCTTTTCCGCTGATCTCGCCCTTTGACGCTCATCATGAATCTGGCCACCCTGCTTAATTCTATTTAAAAATGGATACGATCCATTACGATGAATCTCATGATAGGGGACATTATTTGTTTATTTAATTGACAGAATTAGGTTGTATGACATTAAAAATAAAAATATTGCTTAACTGTTTAAAATTTCGCAACCACGATCCGGAATATTTTTTATATCGAGCGATGTCGGTCTCTATAATACATATTGCAGTTAGCATCGATAATAACAGCTATAACCTCTTCGTCTAGAAGGGGAAAGAGGCGAGGAGTCTGAAAAAAGAAAGACGTGACTTCTTCAATGCCACTCTCGGACATCGGAAGATGACGTTGTTGGTAACGGCTTGAGGTGGAGAAGACGAAGAGTCCGTGGAATGGCGAGAGAGAGAGAGAGAGAGAGAGAGAGAGAGAGAGAGAGAGAGAGAGAGAGAGACGGGGGGGAGGGAGAAAGAGAGATCGAAGACGCTACTTGAAGGAAGAGGAAGATGACGTGTAGAGAGGATGCGACGGTGGGATAGATGACGAGAGGGATGGAGGGAGATGGCAGCGCGTAGCCTGTGGGACGCCAAGCCGCCAAAGAGTCTGGCAACGAGAGCAAACGGGCGCCGTAGCGTCGCCCGGTACCTGATGGTGCGCGTGTGGGTGCGACACATATGTGTTCGTATATGTGGATAAACGTGGATAATACGTGCGCCTATGTTATGTATACGTACATATGTGTGTGCGTAATACGCGTCGGGTCGAGATGCGTCGATCACCGAACGGACGACGTAGCCAAACATCTCAGCCACGAGGTCATGATGTCGCAACATCATCTTGCGCTGCTATTTCTCGCCACTTCGCACTCGCCACTTCTCTCGCTCGAGCCGATCGCTCGAACGTGTACTTCCATCTTGCGAGATTGATCCTCGTCAGTCTCGAACTCACGCGAATGTTATTCCTGTCATATCAGACTACATTCAACCATGGATCGTAATCATCAAATCGTAGTCTGATATACTTAGGCTCGGTTGCACTAACGTTACTTTAATTTTAAGCGGGACTTAAAACTCTCTTTGTCCCCATCTCTTCGGTTTTAAAACGAGATAGAGAGAGTTTTAAGTTTCGCTTAAAATCGAAGTAATGTTGGTAACCAGATCTTGGAGAAATATTTGTAGTGCGTTCTTATTTAAGATGCTGATGACCCTTTTGATTTATAATGTCTGACTCTACTTGAGATCAGTTTGAAATATAAGAATTGATTATGAATACTGGCCTTAATTACGGAGCTGTCGTTAAACTGTAATCACCAATCAGAGCGAAAACAGTATAATCATCAATTAGTTTGCTGTAATTTGCTGAAAAATAATCGTCAATCGCCAAATCACATAATCGCTAGTATGATTATGGTTTTAGACAATGTTCATGTTTAAAGATTTTTCTTTTAAACTCTTTCGTAAGAGTATAGTATTTATATTCTTTGAAACTCTCTCTCTGAAAGTTTATTGGACATTCAATTATAAATCTTTATAAAAATATGTGATGTGAGACAATTCAATTTTCTTCAGTTACAAATTTTTTTCATCTGCAAATTTAGATTATTTTTATTAAAATATACTTGCAATTAATATTTTTTTTATTTTGATTTTTCGGCCATCCAGAAGTCTATATTTTAATTCTTCCAGGATTCGACTTAATCTCACAAATTATTATAAGAGAAAGAGGGAAAAAAAAACTTTTTATACAAAGGAAAAAATTTGATGTCTTCAGCAAAATTGTTTAGCGAAGCATTTTTTAGCCAAAATTTTTTTATATAACAAAAAATTTAATTGCTTATGCGAAATACATTTTCCTGCTTTATAAATATATTTGTTTACTAACTAAATAGTTTAATATAAACACATTTTTTTAAAATACATTTTAACTAAATATTTTATCATTACAACAAAAGTTTGGTTTATAGAAATACATTTTTTCTAGTATAACGATTTATACTGACAATGAGAAAAAAAAGTTAAAATATTCAGTGATAGATTTTAGAAGTTTTCTTCGATATTTATTGAATATAAAAAAATTTGACCATGATGACAGAATATACGTTTCTATGAAATATATTTCATATTTTGTTATTAACTATAAAAAAATGAAATGATAGTTTGTTATCCATTTTAAAAACTTTTATTTCGCCGTTTTTTTAAATAAGATTTATATAGTGAAATGAACATTATATCTCACAAATTAAAGTATCTTTTTCTCAAGTTAGTGAATGCACTCAATTATAAACCTCTGTTGAAAATATGAAACAATTAAATTTTCTTTATGTTAAATCTGCTGAATTATTCTGATTAAAATACAATTTAGTATTCATTCTTTTTTATAACTACGTTCATTTCGGTTCCTTGAAATTAATTAATGCTTTTTAATTAACATAGATTAAATGGATTTTACAAACCCAGCGTGTCGGTAATTGTGTTACAAATTTTAACTCTGAAGGGTTAAAACAAAACGAAGATTGCGCGTTACAAAAGCAGTCGTCGTAGTTTTTGTTTATTTAAAATATGAATGGTAACACAGCACTGACAGATCAGTTTTATTTACTTTCGAAATAACATTCCACGTTGGAATATAGCTGAATGGCAGTCATCGATAATTCAATATGTCGTCGTTAATACTCGCAGTCGATGCATCGTGCTTGCTCTGAACACAGGAATGATTCCGATTAATCTCATCCGGTGACACGCACTCCGCGGTTTGATCGTCGTGATGAACCGCGGAACCTGATATCTGAATCGCGTGCTGAAACCGTATATCGTCTGTGTCCGATACGGCTTACGGAGAGGCGCTTTGCGTCGCGGTCGGTTACCGAGGCGATCACGTACCCGCTTCGAAAAGCGAGTTCCCTGACGACTCGAATCATCGATGATGAGTATGTATACTTACGTCGTGACGTCACGAATCCCGACACCTTCGCAATGCATAATGACGCTGCGCCGAGCACTCACGCGCATATTCATCGATTTACTTCGTCCTACCGTGTGACGAGATCACTGACAAACAAGCGAATGCCTCGGGAATAATTGGAGTGTGCGTTATGCGAATTATATGCACAAAGGACCGAATATAACGTTTAGAGAAAAAAAAAAGAATCAAAACATATCTGCAACTCGCGATGCAACTCACTATAATTAAATTGAGAAGCACGAGCGAAAAATCCTGATGCGTTGTGAAAGCGGTGTGTTTAAACTTTTATTTCATTTCGTAGAATATTTGAGAAGTTAGCTGAGGTCCATTAGTTGTTAAGTCACAATTATAACCGTCAGATTAAATTACATAAAAGCTCAATTTTCTCCCTTTTTCAAAATAAAGTTTCCGTTTACACAGTTTCGCATTCGCGTCGTGAGTTGTAGAACGCTACAGCTTTTTATGTTAAACGTCAACAAATGATTCAATTTTTTTAAACATAAATCTAAGAGAAACTCAAATATACATAAATCAAAGATAAATATATAGATAATAATAGGAGACTTTATAAAAAAGAATGCAAGTACGCGCTGCATCATCAACGAATCGCGCGTATCGCAGTTCGATCATTCTTTTAATTTAGCTGCAGCTTCATCGACACGCTCCGTTGACGTCGAACAGTGCGGACGATATATTAGCATACGCTTATCCGATACGTCGTTCGAATGGGAACGAATTGCGCAGACGATATATATGTTATAAATAATACATTCGCGACTGGATGATGCTCGCATATATATATATATATATATATATATATATATATATATATATATATCGAGACATTTCGAGAGATAGCATCTAGTGGAATATCAATGTTCTAGCGACGTGAATAGCGAGTCATTCATAGAGAGTCTGGCTCGGCCCATTTGTCGCGAGGGTATTTGTAAAAATGCGCCTTTTAAGAAATCAGCCTTAAGCTCAGGCTTCGAAGATAAATGCATGCGCGGTCTTGCTCGATTTTTAGTACGATTGATAGCAAAAAAAATAAAGAAATAAAAAAAAAAGAAATAATTTATCATTTTTTAAAATATTTAAATTCAATTTAAAATTAGGTTAACATTAAATTAATTAAATAAAATTTAAAATTAAATATAAAACGAGTGAGTAGGCTTATATGAGATAAATTATATAAAGTGCTACATACAGAGAGACTAGTAAGCCGAGCTGGTTGACAATGTTAATACTTGTAAAATTTGGTGGTACATATATCAGTGATAAATATAAATATAATAATAATTTATATAAGTCGCAAACATACTGATACTTAATACTGGGATTATCTTTAATATAGAAAAACAAATATCAAACCTTTAAATTATAAAAAGATATCTAATGTTATCTAATTGTTGTCCATCAAGTAATAATCGCTGATGGCAACAATTAGTTAAGCATCTTTTTATAAAACTATTTTACTGCTCCAGCTAGAATTATAGCTATTTTTTGAATCTGATAGAAAATTATGTATCATATGCATAGAATTTATAGCACAAATCTAAAATTCTATCTCTGTTGTCTATGACTAGATGCAATACATATCTAATATGTTGGTACTTGCTAGAAATTTATCTATTTTAGCTAATTTTTCGTACTTAGATAATTTTCGCTATAATTGTAAGATCACTTTTTTGAGTATATGATTTAATAACAATTTGACATTTATTTTTCCACACTAAGATTCCATTAAGATTCGAAACATATGCGATTTATATGCAATACTATGTTATTAAACTAAAAAAAAGTCTGATAAGTTAAATGTTGATTAAAATAATTTCAATCAAATATCCGGTTCATATAATCAAAAATATAATTTTATTTTTCTAAATTTTAGTAAATATTATCGAACATAATAATACAAGTATAACTGTTTGGTAATTTTTACTAAATTTATAAAAATAAAATTATTTTTTGTTATATGAACCGGATATTTAATTGAAAATATTTTCAACATTTAATAGCTATTATATTAAACACTTTTTTTAGTACACATTTATATTCTCGTATATATGTCTGTATAACTTTAAATGATTTTTAAATCCCCTAGATTAAAATCGAATTTGCTTTGAATTTTAATTTCGTTAAAATTTGTGTGATGCAAATTTGGTAAATTTAATGCGAAACTGGCCGCATAAAATTGCAATCTTAATTTTTTTTTGTTAACGAGAGGCGTTTGTTAAGTTCTAAACAATAATCATTGTTCTTTCAGTCGCAATAATGTTGTCCGGTTTTTATTCCTGCCGAATTGTCATTCTTTTCCACGATGGACGATCAGTGGTGTATCTTCTAACAATCGTGAGAACGTAACTGTATCCGGCTATTAAGGAGACTAGCCGCGATTAATTTAGTTGCGTTTAGCGCTTCAATGTGATCAACGAAATAATCGCCGCAATAATCGAGCGAACTTCTTCATCCGCTCAATTATAAAAGCACTTTTCCTTGCAGCGAAATAAGCTTTGATTAAAGCGATTCTAAAATCGAAGTTGTTCCTCGATACGGCAATTTCATCTTGATTGAATGCCTTCTCTAAAATGGCTATTTCGATCGCGTTGTCGGATTTCTCGACACAAGCGCAATGCAACGAGGACAGTTGTCGTTACTCTAAATTCCAATCGTTATCTATATATATATATATAAATGAATTCTAAAAAAATTTGCTGACTAATTTTTTTTCGAGATACTGTAAAAAAAGTATATTAAAATTACATAGATAACATGTAAAAATTGTAATTTTACATGTAATTTTTTTACAGTGCATGCACGTAAAATATCAGTCATGTCAATTATATACTTTAATTAATTTTGTGATTCATAATTGTTCTATATAAGATATTAAAGTTGTAACCATAATTACTTGAACTTAATTATCATTTGGAAATATACACACATATCGTAGCGTAGTTTCATATTTTTATACTGCGGTCAAAATATTTTCTAAAAGTCAGAAAACTCGTTTATCTTTATTGCATCCAAGTGTACAAATAATGCAAAGGAAAACTTCGTGTTATCTAACATAGAATGTTGAGCCACCGTCTTCTTCAAAATGACAAAACGTGGCCCAGGAGGATATGACTTTCGTATTTAGGTCGGAAACCGATGTCCTATTTCGCGCACGAGATGATACGGATACCTCCTTGCTTTCGGAATTCGCGGAATAATGGCGGCGTCTCATGGCGGTCTTTCTCGGCATTGAAATATTAATCTGCCCCAAAGCATGTTCCATCTCCCGGCAGTGGAGATCGATGCGCGCATACATGCTTCACAGCTGAACAATCACCTATATACGCTATATGCGATATAAAGGCCGCGATATGTAGTCTCTACATCCATCACGTCCCTCTTTCCTTCCTCTTTTATTCGCGGATTCTTTGACCAATTTGCAGCGGACATCCGCGAGGCGAGGAGTTAGGCGAGGTCAAAAAAGCGCTTGCGAGTTACCGAGCTACTGAAACTCAAACCTTACGTGAAATTTACCTCTATCCTTTATTCAGTTTCGAGCGAACTTTACTTAAACGGAAATTTAACCCGGGCTTTAATTACAAAAGCGTCGATCGAGTTAATGGAAGAACAAAACTGTTCCCGTGGAGAAATAAGCTCAGACCGAAATAATATACTCTCGGGGGAGGAATTACGTTTGTTTTAGTTCCTGTCTTATATCTCCTTTGGTTACAAACATCATTGATCAAATACTCTGTGCGCTGTGATAACACGCAACGAATGAGGTGGAAAACGCATCGTTTTCATCTGAACAGTTTTCGCGTTCGATCGCCACAAAATCAGTCTTTGTCGGTTCGTTTCACCCGGTCTTCGTTTCTCTTGCTGTCGAGATCGTGCAGATTGTACTTATGTTAGTGATGAAGAAGTACTCAAGCGGAGAAAGAAGAAAAGAGCGACAAGTGGGGTGCGGAAGAAAGCAAAACGCTATATCTCAGCTCTTACTTTTCTTCTGGCTCTAACAAGTGTACTAATAATTTTAACTTTTCAATGCCACTGGTTTTTTATTTCAAAATATAATCTTTTTCAAAACTTCATTGCTTGTAATTTTTTTTACTAGTGAAGGCACATGTATTTACTTCATACCATTGCATTTTTTAATTAAAGAATGAAATTAGGTTTTAAAGAGGCTCTAAATCTATAAATTAGAGAATTACAAGTATTTATAAGTGTCACTGGATGTTTATATGTCAAATACGATTTTTTTATTGAATATAAATTTAAAAAATAAAAAAATATTTCGACTCCACATTTTTGGATATAAATTATTTTAGGATTAATTGTATTATTGAAAATGACTTATAAATAGAATTGAAACGTTTAATTATTTTTTAATGATTAATTTATATTAAATAAAAAATTATATATACACATGTTCTCTAAATTTTTTGGAGTGGAATCTCACTCTAAAGAATGACAATTGAGCTAGTCTTGAAAAAGTATAGCTCAATTTTCAATCTTTAAAAATGAGATTTCACTCTTTAGTGTGATATTCACTCTAAAGTTTTAGAGTGTGAAAAAACAT
>Ga0157363_1001972_pt1 | contig 17694 bp, 15 predicted proteins | sample AttsexASBM1_FD_111477 | JGI IMG/M metagenome (GOLD analysis project Ga0157363, IMG submission 111477) | Fungus gardens microbial communities from leaf cutter ant in Ribeirão Preto, State of São Paulo, Brazil - Atta sexdens ASBM1 | ecosystem: Host-associated > Fungi > Mycelium > Unclassified ... | reverse complement strand
TACAGAAACGGCTTGTTGAGTTAATCCCTCAATGATTCTGCAAGCTTCTCTTGCGTTTGACTCTGATCTTCTTCGAGTAATGCCTCTAATTCTTTGTCTTCGAATTTTTTTGGCTGTCCAGAGTGAGGCTTGTCTTCAACGCCGAAATCTCTATCCTTGAAACGTCGAACCATTTCCTACATGATTTATCAGTTGGAGCAGTGTCACCATAAACTTCGACAAGCATTCGATGGGTTTCAGCCGCACTTTTCTTCCAATTAAAGCAGAAAATCAAAACCTCTCACAAATGCTGCTTGATTAACATAAAATTCGACATTTCAACAGTAAAAATCAAGATTTTTGAAACTCAAAGCGATGTAAACTGAATATTATTAGCAGATGTTTAGCCTTGCTGAAACCGCCAAAATCAGCTGTCACTATGAACAACAGCTGGAGCTATCTTTAGGGAAACCGAATACTAATTTGTACTCCCAATATTGTAATAATTTGAAAAATGAGCTGTATTGAAAAATATCAATATCTTTATAAATTTCATTTTATTTCACCGAATGTTAAAGATAAACACTTGGATGGATGATTCTGAATCTCGAATAATGATTGCTTAACACAGCAAATAGACCGTGTGCTAGTCGAAATATTGCTCACTTCAGTAAGTATTTGACTCACTCGCGCGCGCAGCTATTCTCTGAACTGAAGAATATTTCAATAAAATTTACCAGTATGGAAAACGATAAAAAATGTTGATGAAATTGCATATGCCAATAAAAGTAAAAATGCGATTTATTGATGGCGGATCTGAACGTGAAAAAAGAACATCTTTGTCTCTCTCAAAATAAGATATAAACTAATAAGCTGAAAATTTGTGATCAAATTTTGTACAAACTACAACTGGCTGAAAAAGTGGAAAGTTCCAAGTTTTTCTGAAAGAGCAGAGATTATTGGAAAGAAAATAGTGGAATTTGTGGCAGAAATGATTCGTGATTTTCATTTCGAAGAAGATGAAGAATTATTTTTTGTGGAAGAATGTATTACACAAAAAGATTAACACAATTCATTCTAATATTGTATTTCATCACTAATTTATTACACTGTATAAATATTATCTATTGTAATTTACTAGAATACATAATTAGCGATATATAATTGCCAATATATTCAAATAATCTGTTCTAAAAAATGTATACATTAGTGGAATTATTTATAATCAAAATATATTCTATTAGTTATTGAAAAATGAATTAATTTTTAATTTCTTTAACGAATTATTGTAGTGTATTTATTATTGAAATTAATTAATATTTTATATAATACATTTCAATATAATAAATTAATATCAAATAGGCAGTTATTATTTTGGGTAATAATTTATTAATTGTCAATTGTCAGTATAATAAATTGGCGATAAAATATTAGAATTATTCTTGTTAATATCTTCTTGTGTGATGCATTCTTCCACCAAAAGTAATTCTTCATCTTCTTCGAAATGAAAATCACGAATCATTTCTGCCACAAATTTCGCAAATTTCTTTCCAACAATCTTTGCTCTTTCAGAAAACTCGGAACTTTTCACTTTTTCAACTAGTTGTAGTTTGTATAAAATTTGACCACAAATTTCCCATCAGTTATGTATTAGTTATATTTTGTTTTGAGAGAACAAATATATTCTTTTGTGTTGCCCAGCATCAATAATTTTTTCACTCTATTAGCATATGTGATTTCATCATAAAAATTTCTGTCGTTTTCCATGCTGGTAAATTTTATATTGAAATATTTCTTTAGTTCAGAGAATCGCTGCAAGTGAGTCGAATGAAGTAAGCAACATATCAACTGGCGTGCGATCTACTTGCTGCGTTCAGAATAATCATCCGAGATTGAAAATCATCCATTCAAGTGTAATTTTATCTTTAACATTCGGTAAAATAAAAAAATTAATTTATAAAGAATATTTATATTTTCCAATACAATACGTTTTTTCAAATTATTTCAATAATTATTCAAAAAATCGATTTCTTCGGAACTATAAGCCAATAGCTGAAAAGACTGGATATGATATATCGTTTATTTTTCGCTCAAGAATAGTCTGTAAAAAGCGCATCAAAATCCTCGATATCTTCACCTGATGTTTTCCTTGTCAGTTTAGTCCACTCTATCCATCGACATATAGAATAAACTACCGATGGCAGTGGTGAGGATAGAAACACGAGTAAGAGACAGATAAATGGATGCAGAAATAATCAAGGGAGAGTGGAGCGGATTCAGTCGGAAGCCGTTTGTTGGAGTGATATGGTAGAAGCGTGATGGTACGATGCTACACACTAATACTGTACCGCACTAGTATTGTGTGTATGTACATATACATACATGCACATATTTGTGGAAGTTGAGCTATAAATGATGAAACCAATCGGAGAAGAGAAATGCTATCCGCACCACTCTCCCTTGATTCTCTCTGAATGGATGGAACTTTTTTCTTTGTTTACTAAAGCCTGATACGTAGGACTGATTGGTAGGACTGCCGGATCAACAGTAACCAATTAGACTTTAGTAAACAGAGAAAGAACATTCATCCACTTATTTCTCTCACTCTACTCTACAGTCCCTAGAAAAACAGAGTCTGGCCATCGGCCCATGTTTTCGATTGGTTAGCTTGCCCTCACTATGGCAGCACGAATCACAATGTAAAGAAATGACAAGCTTATTAAAAAACTTGTAGACATGAAATAACGCAAATTTCTTCATTGATTTATTTTCTATTCTTTATTGATGTATTTTATATTATAGAGTGCTTTCCAGCAAGGACATAATCATTGTGTAACACAGTAAATCGTTTTATTCTTATTTAACGTAGGCAAGTAACAAGGATGTAATTCATTGTGTCTGATTATGTCCTTACTGGAAAGCACCCATAATCATAAGAAAATATTATAATTGTAAAGAAATAATATAGTTATGAAGAAATGTAATGTATTTAATAAAAATATAAAATTTCAAGTAAAAACATAATTTCAAACAATACAGCCCTATCAAATGTTTCCGCGTATATTTTCATAAAGGAAGGGCGCCGATGGGGATAAAATTATCGCAAATAATAACAAATAATGCAATAATTAAATAATAATACAATAAAATTAAATAATAATAATTAAATAATAATACAATAATTAAATAATAATAAATAAAAATATTCTAATAATACAATAATTAAATCAGTGTAATGTATTGAGCGATCGTAAGAAAAGCCGGCATAAATAAAATTAGTATAAATAAAATTATGATATAACAATAAAAATGAAATGTGAAATCAAAATATAAAAGCTTAACAGGTTTAACAAAAATTAGGGATGATGCAATGACATCCAAGCCGAGACAAGACAAACATGTCTGTCCCGGTTTACTCTCATCACAGAACTAATTCCTAAATACGAAAGTGTATAAAAGTGTTAGTATTAAAAATATATCCTCACTACTTTTGTCTGACATTTTGAGGGTATGGCCAGGGCAGCGATTATAATTTCGAGCGGAAAATTTTACTTTTCATAATTCCGCTCATTCAGATTCCGCGTGAACTTTTTCGAGCCAAATATGTAAATAAGGGTATATTTAATTTTTACGATATATGTTTACATACACAATTACCGGAATTTAGATAATATTTTATTTGTACACATCAAATGAGCGCTAATAAACTAAAGTAATAATATTTTCCAAAACATTTGCCTTTATGTATAATATTGGCAGTGTGCATTAATTTTAAAGGATTTTCAAGAGATGACATAACTAGTATTATCGCATTGAGTCATATTGTTGCTATCTTCATGTTCAAAACACTATCATGTGGCTTTAGTATGTGTAGTACTTTTCAGTATGTGTCATTTTGTCGAAGTGTAAACAACATTGTTTTTTTGAGTATTGAATATGTCGAATTTTGTGCCAATAAAATTCAATTTGCTGGAAGCTTTGTTTTTTTGCTTCCATTTAAAGAAAAGTCAACGAATGCTATCGAAAGCTTATGGTGATTATACTCCAGCGATTTCAACATGTGAGTACTAGTTTCGACACTATAAAAAAGATGATTTTGACACAAAACGGAAAACAAAGAACATCCAAACCAATCGAAAAAGTTTGAAGATGAGGAAGTGGAAGTTTTACTCGATCAAGACCCGAGTTAAACGCAAGAAGACTTGCAAAATCGTTAAATGTTGATGATCGATCAACGATTCCAAACATTTGAAGGCCATTGGAATGATTCAAAAGCAAGGAAATTGTGTGTCGTACGAATCGAAGCCGAGAAATGTCGAAAGGCACAAAATGATCTGTGAATTGTTGCTTCAAAGACAAAAGAAAAAGTTTTTTACATCGTACCGGATGCATCGTGTCGGATGATGAAAAATGAATACATTACGAAAATTCAAAGCACAAAAAATCACGATGCAGACCAGGCAAATCATCAACATTGATGGCAAAGCCGAATTCATGGCGCCAAGCTCTGCATTTGGTGGCATCAGCTGGGTATAGTGTATTATGAGCTGCTCCAACCTAATAAAACCATCACTGGGGAATGCTGCCAACAACAATTGATGTAATTGAGCCAAGCATTGAAGCAAAAACGATCAGATTACGCGAAAAGACACTACAAAGTAATTTTCTAGCACGATAACGCTCGGCCACATATTGCGAAACCGGTCAAGGAAAGATTAGAAGCACTTAATTGGAATGTCCTATCACATCCGCCGTATTCTCCAGATATTGTTCCTTCTAATTATCACCTATTTCGATCGATGACTCATGATCTGTCTGAGCAACGCTTTCATTCTTACAAAAATACCAAAAAATGGATCGATTCGTAAATAGTCTCAAAAGATATGTCGTTCTTTCGACATGGACCTTCCACCTATTACCAAAAAGATGGGAAAAATTAGTGATGGATAATATTTTGAATGATTAATTTGTAATCATTTTTTCACAATAAAGCCGTATTTTTACCAAAAAATTCTTTAAAATTAATGCACTCCCAATATATAAATATGTATTCATAATCTAAAAATGTTTGATTTAAGAGTTTGAATAAGATTAAATCGTGTTCATATAGTAAATTAAAATAGTAAGTATTAATTCTGATACTCTGCGCTAGATTTTTAAAATTTTAATATTGTTTTTATTTTTCATTATCAAATGCCGCTCACACTTATTAAAGTAGTTCATACAATACACATATATAAGACGATATAAGTATTACTGGATTACATCATAGACCTAATTTCCACCGAGAGTTTAAACCGGATCAGAATGTAAGAATCAACCAACTATAGTCGAGTATTCTCCTGTCAGTCGAATGATAGGGGAAATGCTCTCGGTGAAAATTAGGTTATTTCTCTATATTTCCATCTTTCCGCTCACAAATTTTATGACTCACAAGTTCATGCGAAAAATTTCACGTTCCGTAGTTTGAAAATTACATAATTGGTTCACGTGAAAATTTTCACTTTTCACGATTCCGCCCTAGTGGAAAATTACATGATCGATAGTTTTTTTAGGGAATGATAATGTTGAATATAATAGAGAAATTTATTATAAATTATTAAATTTATTATGTAAATAAATATTAATTGCAATAATTTTATATAAATTATATTTATATAAATTATTTCTTTTTTAGGAAAACATTTCAAATAATATTTCGAAAAGAATATTAATACATATAAAGATTATAAATATCATCAATATCATTGATAATTTTACTACAATTTAATTTTATTATAATTAAAATATTATTTAATTCATTATATATAAATTAATTTTTTGTTTTTGAATTAAATGTTAATTTATATTTATACATATATGAGATATTCTTTGAGTATGTTTCCACCGAGCGCGTCATGCGTCGTGTCGCGAGAGAGAAAAAGAGAGGGGGGGAGGAGGGTTGTGCTTTATACACAGATGGGATTTTGATTAATTCGTGATAACACGACGTACGACCGGTGTGTTTTCAATAGAAATGAACCCTTTGTCAAGTCGACCACTCATTATTCCAAAATTGTACTTTACATAGAAAAACCTTGCAGAAATGTGCTTCACACATAAACTATTGAAACCATGAACAATTGCAAAATTCAAGATGGCAGATCCAGTGGCAGACATGAAACTGAAAAATATGGAAATAAAATGAAACAGTGCCAGTATTTATTAAATCACTTTGAAGTTTCTATATGTGTCATGGATTCTGATTACAAATATGTTACCAAATTTTATGAATTTAAAGGACAAAAAAATACAAAATATAAAATAATTTAAAGATTTACTTCAATCTTTTATTAAATGCTTCGAACAAAAAATGCTGAAACGGTATTAGTACTCGGTTTTCTACTTTTCATAAAGTTTTTATTGCGAATACGTATTCTATTTTTTTTTGTTAAATATCTGATCGTAATAAAATAATTTTGCGCTTGAAATGAAGAACATTCTTCTTTCATTTCTTAAGTCGTTTTATTTTCAGTATTATTGTCTAGGGTAGGGTGTCATGCTTGTTAACTTATTCCCACATACTATTAGCATGTTTCCCTGGAGAGGGTGATATTCATAGTCAGATCTTATATTCAAGATCGTCTTAAGTACATCCCTAAAAAATCACGACCTTGTCAGAGGGCCGTATTAACGTTTTAAGACATTACTTAGAGCAGTCTTGAAATAAGATGGACTACGAAGAATGGACTACGAAGTTCTAGCCATAGTATAGATCAAGCGTTGGAGAAGTAGGAGGAAGCTTTCATAGAGTCATGAATACAGTCATGTATTTTTTCTTCTTCGCAAAAAAAAATGGAAGAAAATTACTGTGTTCTTTCATTAAGCTTTAAATGCAATATGAAGTAATAATGAAAAAGATAGAAGTAACAGATAATAAGCACAACGGTAGAAATAAATGAATCTATCATACGGGAAGGAAATATATCAATGCAAATTGAAACATGGAATAAGCAATAGCGATACAACGACGAATTAGAATTCTATGTTCTTATCGCTGTTTTTATCGCTGTTGCTTTGTATTATGTTTAGGGCTTTACTCCACTCCTCAAATATTAGCATATACTTGGTCTAAATAAACTATCGAAATATACTATTTAATGGAAATTGAGGCTCATAAGATAAATCAAATATAATGTAATTGCCTTAAGAGCCAGCCATAAGGTATTAATGTGTATAATTTTAATTTATTCGATTAATTGGCTAACAAACGTTTCCATCTGTGTTTAGGATCTTTTTCAATGTAAGGTACAATGAGTTCGATGAATTGATGATCAAATTTTCATACAATCCAAATCGCAATGTTATTATATATTGTTAACATACAGTGTTACGGCCACCTGCGCAATATTCCAATAAGTATCATTAATCTTCCAGGTTTACTAAATGAACAATATTATGTCAGAAGATTAAAAAAAAATATGAATTAGACTTACATGATAATCGTTATTGGACATGATTAAAGATGGTAATTGTTTGCAAGTTAGAAGTCATTTGACAATATTTATTACAAAATATTATCGCCAAAATTTTTATTATTATCTTACGCAAACAAAAAAAATTAGCTTAAATGCAAACAGACACGGAATTATTCGACTTACTTACTGTGTCCAACAATTATTAAGTCTAATTCATATTTTTTGCCTTATTTTAATTTTCTGACATAATATTGTTCGTTAAACCTGGAAAAAATTAATGATACTTGTTGAAACATTGCGCATGCGACCGTAATATTGTACATTAACGATACATAATAACATTGCGATTGGATTGTACGAAAATTTGATCATCAATTTATCGGACTGTACCTTATATTGAAAAGGACTCTAAGCATGAATCAAAATGTTTGTTACTTAATTATTCGAATAAATTGAAATTATACACATTAAGGAGATACTAGAGTCGCCTATATTACCGATAAAACTAGCGTTTTTGACATTTTTGTTCCTGTCGGATTTCTTCAATAGTGGTTTCACAGAATAAATATTCTTCTTCCACGATTAAAATGTACATGCTAATATACTTGTCGCTGGTGTATTTAAAATTGAAAAAAATAAAAAATTACAACTTCCTTTATCCTTTTACCTTCAGCGTTGGTCGCCATACTGATTGTAAGATAAAAATGTATATAGAAATCTGCAATTTTTTATTTTCTCCAGCTTTGAACACAAAATACACCAACGACAAATACATTTTGTACATTATGGAAAAAAAATTTTGAATCACTACGAAGAAATTCGATAAAAACAAAAATATCAAAAATGCTAGTTTTATCGGTAATACAGTCGGCTCCCCTTAAGCCTATTCTACAATGAGTTCTTTGTTTTCTATTTTCTTTTTTTACCTTTTGCTTCTCCTTTGCAACTATTTTATCGACAATTGTATTTCTTGCTATGTAATTCTTGTTTTTCGAAATTCATTAACTTTTATCTCAAGTATAAAACAAAAATTGAATAGAAGCAAAAAGACAAAATGAAAATAAAAAATAGCAAGAAACAGAAAACAAAAAGCACATTATAGAACAAGTTTTAATACTTTGTGCCTGACTCTTAAGACAATTATATTTTTTGTATTAAATATACTGTATTATTAAAAAAAACTTTCAAACTTTAACTTTCTAACTTTATTGAAATACATATTCATTTAAAAATATGCATAAAAGTAAACACATTGAAAATGAAAAAAAATTAAGATACAAAAAAATTAAAAAAAAGAAAAGTATGCTTTATATATGTTTTTATAAACGTGTGAATGCGCGTTTAAAAACTAAGGACAAAATTTTTGTAAAGGAAAAGTTTTAGAATTCGTTCAGGAATACATCTCTTCAGGGACACTTGAGTTGTGTTCTGAATCACCCTTACATAGTCTTAATCCTGTGAAAGGTAAAGAGCTTTTTGATTTCTATTTCTATTTCATTTCTTTATGTCCATCATGATAGATTCATCACTTTAAACGTCTAAAATTTGACAACAGATTTGATAATCAAAGTTCACGACACATTTAAAAACAGACTTTAAATTTAATTCAATGAATACTGATACCGTTTTTTATCTTATTTCTATATTTCTTCTGCTTAATGTCCGCCATACTGGATCCGCCATTTTGAATATTGCAATTGTTTACACGGTTTTCGATAGTTTATGCTTAAAGCTATATTTGTGTGCAAGCTAGTTTTTTTACGTTAAGTACAATTTTGAAACGGTGAGTGGCCAACTTGACAAAGAATAGCTCATAAAAATCTATAAAATCCTATTTTTTTTATATATTCTTTTATATATAATTTTTATATACATGAATTAAATGTACATATTTTTTTTATTATTATTACTATTACTCTATACATAATATATTATACTTAATATATAATTTATAATTTAATTATATATATAATTTATTGATATATTTACATTTGCACATTTTATTAGACATAATTAAATTATTGATATCATATGATATATAAAATGTTAAAATAAATATTAAAATAGTATATAATTTTAAACATAATAAAATGAAAACAACATATTATGTTTCAGCATCAGATTCGTATTGCTCCGCCTTTACCTCCAAATCGGTTTAGCGTATCTTCTGCATTACCGAGTGCGCCATCTAACTTAACTTTGAGCACACCTTTAAATATTTCGAATATTCCACCAATACATAGAACCTTACCATCGAGACCACCTCCACCAATTATAACATCAGCACCAGCTCTTCCTCCACCTCCACCTCCACCTCCAGCTCCTTCAAAAATCAGTACGAATGTTCCTACACCACCGCCTCTGCCACCTTTATCCAACTCAAATAGTTCTAATAACACAACAATAAACACAAATGTTATTAATAATAATAATGAGGAGTCGATAACTGATCTTAGACCAATGCTCATGGAATCTATTAGAAGTGGTACAATTTTAAAGGTATGTACAAGTATGAGTAATCTATTATTTCTAGCGAATTTCTGAGAATTAATGTTCGTTTTATGATTCATTTTATTTTTCTGTCCTTTTCTGTAGATCTTCTCTCTCGTACAAAATTATGTGATTATATGAAATTATGTGATTATGTGTATTATATGAACATAATTGTATAGAAAAACGCAATTGTTCTAATTTCTTGAATTTTCGTATTTTTCTAATCTCTTGCATAATTTCTGTATATATGTATCTATTTTTCTCTTTCTTTCTCTTCCCCTCCCTCCTTCTCTTCCTTTTTCTCTTCTTCATCCCTTTCTCTATAATTTTCTGTTTCTCTCTTTCTCCTTCCATCTCTCTCCCCCCTCTCTCTCTCTCTCTTTCTCTCTCTATTAATTAGCGTATCAAAGTACGCGTTCACCATCGCTCGCTAATATTATCGCATGCACGATAGTTTAATGAACTCGTGATCAACCGTTTAAACGTCTGCAATTGGTCATATTTAAATTCCTTATTACCTTAAAAATTGCTAATTCAAATAAAATGTACAATAATTTTTTTTAACTAAATTTTTCGAGAACTTTTTTGCTACAGTATTTTGATTAGTGAATTTCGGAATATCGTGTGAATATACAGGGTAGGCCATTTTAATTAATACACGCGAATATTTTGAAAAGGAGAAATTTTTTCGAAAAATGTTTCAGACAAATTTTATTCATTTAAGGTAAAATGTTTCAAGGGGAAAAAAAGATGGTGACCTTGGTGTTTATCTTGAGAAATCCTGAAAGTCAAGTCTATATTACATAACATTTTTTAAATGGAATCGTCTATTTTTTATTATGAATTCTTGTAGCTTATTTCAAGAATTTTCCAACACGTTATAATAAAATATTTTTTCATTAAGTACATTCCGAATTATGAGGTTCGAAAGTTACAGTACTGCCGGCATTTGCATTATCCATTTACATTATTCATTTGCATTATCCAGTATGTTACATTGTATTTCCGAATAATAAACTGTATTTTTTGTACTTCCTATTTATTCACGTATTTAAATTTTATGCAATCACTTTAAAGCTACCTAGGTAATGCTAAGCACGAGAAAGTAATATGTGTAAATGAACCTGATTAACTATCAAATAGAATCAGAACTTAGAATCAGAATTTAGAACAGATGGGAGCACACATACAGATACCCACAGAGAGAGGGGGGAGGGGGGGGAGAGAGAGAGAGAGAGAGAGAGAGAGAGAGAGAGAGAGAGGTGATATGTTAAGATTATAACTTTGAATAATATTTAGAAAGTTTTAATCGTCAGGATACCTTAGATAATGCAAGTATAGGCACTACTATATTTCGAACCTCATAACTCGAAATGTAGCTAATGAAAAAATACTTTATTATAGTGTTTTGAAAAACTCTTGAAATAAGCTACAAAAATTCACAATAAAAATAGAGGGTTCCATTAAAAAAATGTTGTATAATATGGACCTTCTTATCAAGGTGAACTTAGGGCATCATCTTTTTTTCCCCATGAAATCATATAATTTTTGTCTGAAAAATTTTTTGAAAAAATTTTTTCTTTTCGAGATATTCGTATGTATTGATTAAACTGATCTATCCATATACAGAGTTCCATTTGTTTATATAGGTTTTCATTGTTGTTTCATTTGAAGCTTCGAACGCAATAATTTCCTATAATATTTGTTATTCCAGAAAATATTTTAAGTGGAATTTACTTTGTTTTGAAAGGGACATCTTTTGATAGTCATAAATCTTCTAGAAGGCCATGCCTCCAAGATGACCTTTATTTTTAAAAATGGAATTATATGTTTTCGTTTAGCTAGGGCTGTATAGCCCATCGTATTCACTAACTAATGATATATTATCTTTTCAAGATCATTTAAGATTGTCTATGACCGTTTTTCTTTCGCTGAACGTTCAGAAATTTTCCTTACCTATCGTTTTTTGCTTGTGTTTACAAACAGAGGACATCTGCTGCATGTTTGGGAAGTATTGTGAATAGCATTATGCGTTCTTTGTTGCGATTTTTAGGCTTATTATTATATGCCTAACGAAATTGTCGATTCTTGTTTTAAAAGAATGCCGACATAATTACATGGAAGCTGTACGATTGTATCGTGAAAGATTTTTAGATCAGTATTGATATAAATCAACTGATATAATTTGAAATTGTGAACTTTATCGACGAGAATTTGCATCGACATCAGTAAGCAGCCTTCACAAGATTATTGTAACACTCGGAACAGTGGCTGTGAACCCTTATATTAGTATCCGGCAGATAGAAAATTATTACGATATACTGCGATCTAGTGCGATTCAGAACACACTAAAACAATATATCTACTGTCACCCCTACCAGATTTTTTGCATTAAACATCTGATGTTACCAGATTGCGGTTTTGTGAATGGCAACAGACAATGTCATGTTGATTCTTTTTTTTCTCTTGGATACTCTTTTGATGAAATTACTATCAAAAAACAGTGAGGAATCGACGTAATTTCCATTGTTGGTCTAATGAGAAATTGATACCGTGCCATGATTGATCTAATGAGATATTGACATCAATCAATGATCGTTAAATGTTTGATGTGGTATAGTAGGTGGACACTTTGTGAATTCCCATATTTTTATCGTACACTAACAGAACAACAATAATTTTCTGATCAATGACTGCAAGTCTTTTTACTTACGGACATTTCCACTTGCTATCATAATACCGGATGTGGTTCCAGTATGATGATGCCTCGCCCATATTTATCGCCAAGTTCAAAAAACACTGAACAACATGTTTCTTGATCATTGGATAGGAAAGAGGAAGTAAGATTTTCTTTCCACCAAGATTCCCAGGATTTAACACCTCTAAACTTTTTCTTATAGAATTTTATAAAAGATAAAATTTACCGAAATGAATCCACTTTTCCTGAAAAAATGAAGACAAGAACTTTTTTCTGTCTTAAGAAAGATTTCTTTTGATACTCATTATTAGTACTTTTTTTAATGTCAGATGTACGTACCATCTTAAATCAAAAATATTGTTATGAACATTGAACAATTTTTTGTTATTTCCGTAGTATGATTTTATTGATAATTATCGTTATTAACAGCATGTAAGCCAAAATGAAATGATAAAATGTCATTTCAAAAGATTTATCGTAGAATAATCTGAAACGGACTGTTTTCCAGTTGCAAGATGGAAGCTATCATTTTATTGGAGTAATTTTACGTAAGTTTTACGTAAGTTTTACGTAATTTCAAATTATTCTTCATTGAAATCATCATATTTTTTTATTTGAATAAGATTGTTCCAAGTTAATCTCGTAAAGACATGAAGCTGTTTTCCTAAGAGATTGAATTCGACTTTGTCAAGTAATGTCGAATCACATTTGATAGAAAGAGTTTCTATCGATTTAGATAACTTTGACTCAATGAGACTTGTTGTATTAGAATATATATAAAAAAAGTAACAAATAGTAACCCCTTTTCACTTTCCTCCTTTCAACCAATTTCTATCACTTCTTTCCTCTCTAAATTGCTTGAGCATATTTGTTTCGATCAATTGAATGACTTCTTCCGAAAGTGCAATTCAATTCCTGATTGTCAGTCTGGCTTTCTCATAGTTAATACTACTGAGCTACTTTATTTATCTGATACTATGTTACATGGATTCGACTCAGGATTATTAACCTCGCTTATTACCCTTGATTTTTCGAGGCTTATTGCCTTTTTTACAGTTGATCACGAATTCTAAAGCTTCTTTCCTCTAGCCTATCATCTTCCACTTTCATTTTTATGTTCCCTTATTAATCGCTCTCAATCCTTCTTTATAATCCTTCTCCCTCCTCTCCTCGCAATATCTCCGGCGTCTCCCAAGGTTCTATCCTTGGTCCTTTATTTTTTATGATATTTACTGTTGATTTTGCGTCCACTTAACTCCAAACTTTTCATGTACTGATGATGCCGTACTATTGTACTCTTTTTGTATTCGAAGCTTCCTCTGTTTCTGCTGACATAAACCAGGATCTTTGCTCTATTGCGCAATAGACCTCTTCCTTGCACTCCATCTTAACCTTTCTAAATCCTCTTTGCTCTTGTAAGATTATCTTTCTTATGATTCCATCTCTCTTCTTTTAACATTCTCCTTAACCATTCACAAATCCTTCTCTTTCTTTTGTTAAAATTCTTTCTTCCATTTTGATTCCTGCTGAACTTTTAGTGAGCACATCTAGGTGAAATGTCGCACAACCTTCTTACGTTTCCGCCTTTTATATCCATTTCGTCACATCCTATCAACACAAACTCTTAGTATTTTAACTGATTGTAATTTCCTTGTTCGACTTGATCTATATACCAGTTTGTCTCAAAAATTGCTTACCCGAGTTCAGTGTATTCAGACTTCATATCTTCATTTTTTTGTGTATGTACGTAAGTATGATCATATCTTTTGTTTTTTGCGCTGATGCATCAGTGTTATGTTCTTCTTGTGTTGTTTTGTTTTTCGTCTCCTTCATTTTGGCATTCCTTGATACCTCCTGTATTCCGATTTCCTTTCTGATGATACTCCTAACACATGATATCATAATTCCTTATCCTTTTCTAGACATCGAATTTCCAAATTCAAGGCTATGTTTTCCTATAGTGCCACAAAATTTTACAACATACTACTCTTTTCCATCCGCTCTTCCTCTTCAGTTCTTTCGTTTCGCTTTGCTGCTACAAAATTTGTATCAACGCTTTAAGTATATTACTTTAATTGTCAGTATTTTTTTATATTAATTCTGATCTTTTTAATTGTTTTTGTTTATGTAATAAATCTGCGTTTATTATTTTAATCATGTTTTTTTGCAATTATATTCAAATCATTCTTGTCCTTTATTTTCTTAAAACTATCGAGTTATTTAGCAAGAAACTTATCTCTCGAGTTGTTAAGCAAGAAACTTATCTTTCTGAAATTGTACTAATTTCTCTGTAATTTGTAATTCGTTTCGTTTTCTGGGAAGCTTAGTAACAGCAGTTCTGCTGGTGCCTCGCCATTTGTGTATACTTTGTAATTTTTCTATACAATTATATATATATTTTTTATATTATATATCTTTATATTTTATATTTATATATATGGTATATCCTTAACCCAGGAGTGGTCGCGCTACGATCATTTTGCCGTACTCTTCCGTTTTCTATCTTTCATTGGCACTATATTTTTACTTTTACGTAAATATTTATTAATGTTTTTTCATATAATATGCGAAAATAGGTGACGTAAACACGCTTATATTTACATAAAATTTAATTTGTAACGGTCTAAAATTCTAAGATTACAGACCATAGCGCGCATTTACGTTAGTCTTTTTTTTCTTCTTTTATTGGCTCTCGCAGCCAGCCCGGCCGCGATCTGGCCATAAACTAGTTCGAAAATGCAGATAACAAATTAAAAAAAGGAAACAATCACAAAAAAGCTCGACATTTTGAAAAAAATTAGGAATGATGCAACACCCAGGCTGAGATGGAACACGTCCGTTCCGGTACGCAATAATATTGTATGTAAACTCACTTACGTTTGTCTCGTTTTCTTATTAATTATTACTTACAGTAATTATAATTATATATATATTTTAGTTATAACACATATATGAGCGAAAATATATTTCGGTCAAAATGACTAGGACGCGCCTACTCTCGGATTAAAAGATTAACAGCTTAAAAAAATCGATTTTTTATTACATGACTTCTACAACATCGATTAATAATTGATATATATATATAGATTAATTTTTTAATGTACGATTGCATTCAAGTTTCTTCCGGAATTATCATAAGATTTTTTGTGGAAGAATAAATGTAACAGTTTTGCGTAGAAATATGCGTATGTCCTCTGAAAGAATTTTAATATAATATATTCAACTTCAGGCTTTAGTTTTAACTGAACTTCGATGTCGGATTAGAAGAATTCAGAGCAAGGAAGATTTCTATCAATTTCTAATTTAGAGTCTTTTTTTTTGGTAAATAGAAAACTGACATCTATAATATAAAATGTCATTGACGGATATCGTTCTTTTTAAATAACTAAAACAAAATTCGCTTGATTTTCATTTTTTTTTGATTGAGTATTAATATTTTTCTATTTTTAATTTTTTTTTTAATTAATGTCACAGCTAGTATATCGTAATTGCACATTTAATGCTATAGACATTTTTTAATGAAACAAAATAATCTATAAAAATGAATTTAGAAAATAAAATATTAACAGAACCAATATAGCTATTTATTTTGATGAAATTGACAGCTTTTAGCGGCAATCAAGCTTCGAGCCAAATGACTCATCGGCACTCATCCGGATTATTCGATGAATCTCGAAAAAAAAGTTTAAAAAATTCGAAAATTTTTTTAACTTTTTTTTAATCATTAAATTTGCAAAAAATTTTCTTAAACTTTATCTAAATGATATTTACTTACATATATTTTTTCCAATAAATTCGGTCCAGTCGTTTTTGAAAAAAATCACTTTTTTTTATTTCACTTTCTCCCCCTATACAATTCCTAAAAAAATGTAATTTTAAGGCTAATTTTTGAGAAAGTTTTATATTTTAAAGGTGCCAACTAATGACATTAATTTGCTCGATTGGTGCGGGAGTCGATTTCATATGCTTATTCCGCTATGTTCTTTTTGCTTTCTAAGAATTAAGAGGATCCTAAAGCCGTCTGTATTACTGATTAATTTTGTATAACAATTACTTTTTTCGTAATTTTGTATAATAACTTTTTTTCTTTTTTACATTCCTTCTCCGAAAATCCTTCTCCGATTATAGTACACACATTAATACCTACCTGTCTGTAAGGTGGAGTTTAACACAAAATTTTTCTTAAGATTTCAATTCTGAAATTTTTTGTCTCACCATAAACTTCGCTTCATAGACACATTAATATATATACTTCATTCCAAGAAAGGATTTTCGAATCTGTAAAAGAGGAAAAAGTAATTGTTATATAAAATTACGATTTAGTCGATAATACAGACGGGTTTAGAATCCCCTTAAATATATAAAATATATAATTTTAAAAAATAAGGAAAAATGAGAAAAATGAATAATGAAAGAAGAGAGAGACAGAGAGAGAGAGAGAGAGAGAGAGAGAGAGGTGCAAAGAGATAGAAGGAAAAAGAGAAAAAAAGAAAGAAAAAAAAGAAAGATGGCAAACAAAATCTAAATATATTTTTATTTCAATAATTGTACATTATTCAAATTTTTTTTGTAAATTAAAAAAACAACGAAATAATCTCTATTTTAATCTTAACTACATCGGAAACATTAGCGTAATTTATTGTGTTATGTACATTTGTTTGTAATAGATGTTTTATTTTACAGAAAGTCGATAAGACAGAAATAAAACCAGCATTAGTTGAGGATTCAAGAGGTGAGTTACTACGACAAATACGTGAAGGCATTGAATTGAAACCTGTTCGAAACGAAGCAAAATCGAATTCAATACCTGCACTTCGTGGTGGCTTGGCCGATGCATTATCTAGAGCTCTAGCTGAACGATCTCGTGCAATTCATAGTGAAAGTGAAGAATCCACTAGTGATACTACCGATGATGATGAATGGGATGATTAAATCAGGTTAGTTAATTAATTTATGTATGTTATATATTTCACACACACACACACACACACACACACACACACACACACACACACACACACACACACACACACACACACACACACACACACACACACACACACACAC
>Ga0157363_1001971_pt1 | contig 17698 bp, 12 predicted proteins | sample AttsexASBM1_FD_111477 | JGI IMG/M metagenome (GOLD analysis project Ga0157363, IMG submission 111477) | Fungus gardens microbial communities from leaf cutter ant in Ribeirão Preto, State of São Paulo, Brazil - Atta sexdens ASBM1 | ecosystem: Host-associated > Fungi > Mycelium > Unclassified ... | reverse complement strand
TGCGGATAGCTCTCATTTGGGGCTTCTCAGCGCAACTTAGTTTGTGAAAATCGGTCCACTGGTTGTGGAGATACAAGTTGAATGAAGTTTGTGACAATATTTAAGAATATAGTCTACTATATATTGTTTAATTATCAACTTGAACTGTGTTATACTTGCACATATCTGCTCAAATCTCCATTATCTAAAATTCCAACCATATAATGTATAGGCTATGCACAACATCATCTGTTGAAGCCAAGGTTAATCCATCTGTGTAACACTCCTTCCAATCCCATTCCAAGGCCTATTCTTATCTAAGTTCTTTTCTGTTTCTATCTTCCATACTACTATTGCAGATAAAATCAGCAAGTGTGAATTGCATCTAACAGTATAATCAAACTAAATAACTACTGTCACAATCCAACCTTCTCAAATAAACCAAATCCTTGATCTAACAACAGAATGGTGTTTTTCTGCTATAACTTCACCTTCATTTCTGGACTCTTATCTGTATATCAACTGAGCAAATAATTTAATCACATGACTATTTCATCCTGATGCTCTAGGTGACTAATAGAGCTAACCCCAACTTCTCAGTCTCCCAAAATAATTCTCAAAAGTGCACTGAATACTCCAGAAGCTATTTTAGCCAAAAATAGTCCCAACTAGGTTAATATAGTGGAAACATAAGAATCTCTACTACCTCTAAAAAATATGACATTCTAACAACCTTCCAAGTCAAAAAATCTTCTAGCTGAGGTCCTCTCAAAAATTGTAGCCAATTTGACCCTAACAATGAACCCCATCCTGTCTATAGCAAGAACTTAGATACTGGATACCTTTAATGATATAGATCTGGAAAAGCTCAACAGTTTTCTTTTCCAGTGTTAACTCTACTTTTGTACAAACCTGGAACAGTTTAGCACAGATGTTACAAAGGTCAATTTTGCAATAACTTACCTAACAGGAGTCATACAAAGCTAATTTGAGATCAGATTGGACTAGAAATATCAAAGAAAGAATATAACAGAACTGGCTCCAGAGCTAGATAATATTTACAGAAGAATTATGTTAAAAATTTGGATCATTCAACTTCATTGGAGATGCAGCTATAGTCCTAGATAACTTGCAGATGAAAACTGGTGATAAAACTATCATATACAATATTGACTTTATAAAGTATTCATTTCAGCTAGAATGGAGTAAATCCACCTCTTTCCAATCAATATACTCCCTAGTTATGACTACCAATAACCAACATTGGGAAGGAGAGATAAAATACAACTACAACCCAAATTTCACATCTATCTCTCTGACTTTAACTCCTGCTTCCCTAACAAAAACAAACCTGTGTAGAAGACCCATAAACCCTTGAAGCAACAGCTTTGAGAAGCTGAGAAATGATGGGAAACTGATATCTAAAGAGTAAAAGAGGCTCTTTAACAACAATCTATATCTATACTGTAGGAAATGGAGCTATCAAGTTGAAGCCTGTCTGTATCACTCTTTTAGCAATACCAGGTTTCAGGCTAGATGTGTAGAGACCACCCCTTCTATTCTAGAAACTATTCCAACTATGCAGCTAGAAAACTCAAAAGTAGCTCCATAATTTCTACATAGATTGTAGGCTATAATGATCTTATCTATGTAAAGAGCCCAATTTACCTCAATATCACCACTCTCTCCAATTCAAACTCATTCATCCTAAAACTCACATCTGTATTCATTTTTGAACCAGATTATATCTAAAACACAACTTTCTATGTCTTGATCAACTTGGGATCTACCCACTACTTTGTCAATGCCATATTCACATGGAAATACAATATTCTGACTTTTTGTCAGATACAGTTCACACTGGGGGTAAAAGTCTACAAGATTGGCTTGGAGATGTGCAAACTTGTTGAATAACCTTGGCTTCAGCTTATATACTACACTGTTTGTCTGCTGTGTGGTTGTAACTTTAGATGGAAGGGAAAAGTCCAAGGTGGGAGTGAGTACTGATTGGTGTGTTGCTGTTGAACACTGGATATTGAGTTCAATAAAAGTATCTTCAACAATTATCAGACTAGCAAATTATAGTATAACTACTAGTCTTATATACAAGTAGATAGCATAGGAGATGCTCAGAGTTTCAATGGTATAGCCTTTATCATTCCAAGTGAAGGTTTCAGTGATGAGACACTAACAGGAGTATGACTCTGCTATGGGAGACCAAGTTGAATAAAAGTATTCCTATTATAGAAGATGGAATACCCAAATAGTTGTATCATTATTATATAGACATATTGCAAGAAAGATGGCTACCATGGAAGGTAGGCTTGTATAGTAGATGTTGACAAGACAGTATCATTGCAGAGATGTATACTCTAGACAGATGGACTTGATATATGATATTTCCCTAACAATGCCTATAGAACTAAAACTATTCAATAAATCATTGAATAACATTATTTCCTAAACAGCCTTTTTACCCATCATATTCCTATTCAGTTACCAGATAATTTTAAAATCTCTTTCAACTTCTTTTGCTTATTGATACTCAGATACAACTGGCTTACCCAATATAATTCTTCAATTGACTGAACTATGAGATTCATCACTTTCTAACTATCTTTAAGAAGGAAAAACTACCACCTGAATAGAAGTCTGATATCTGAACCCCTCCAAAGAAATCTAACCATACCAGACCCATCTGACATCACTAGTCCAGAATCTGATTCCTTTTCTTCCTGACCTTACATTACCATTATTAGTGTTTAATTATATATCCAAACAATATGAATAACAAGCTCTATAGCTTTTCATCTTGCATTCCATTCTATTGACCTTGCTAGAAAAGCAGTAAGGTGTTAGAGTTAAAGAAAATAGACTTAACTTTTTCATTTTTCTTTTCTATTTTATTTTAATTTTATTTTAATTTTTAGACTTACAATTAGAGTTTAGTATGACTCAGTGTCATATATAGATCACATATTACATGATTTTGTCACAAGTCATGGTCACATGATTACATGTTACAAAAAACATTATAGAAAATTCTAGAACAGAAGATATTATACAGTATGTTTTATATATGTTGACCTTAAGAAAAACACAAGGCCTTTAGGGTAGGCTGAGTCCAGTGTAGCATGGATCAACAGTCTAGCATATATAAAGTAGACAGTTTTGTACTAGGAACTTCATTGAGTTCTCTTATGTTAACCCTAATACAAGATTCATCTTTTAACTTCACTTTATAAGTCTTAAGTTGTGACACAAGAATTACTAATGATCTAGTTGATCTATCCACTATCTCACCTAAGTACCACAAGTTCATAAATGTTTTTAGCAAGGCCAAAGTAGAGATCCTGGTTCTTCATCACTTCTATAGCTTGCAAATTAAACTAAAAAATGAAGAAAAGCCATCTATCAGAACTATTTATTCACTCTCAGCCATAGAACAAAGAATGCTCAAAGAGTTCATTTGCAAAAACCTTAACATGAGATTCATACAATCAATATCTTTCTCTCACAGAGTACTAGTATTATTTGTTAAAAAGAAAGATAGGTCTCTTCATCTATGCATCAACTTCTGAGAACTCAATTGCATCACATGGAAAGACAAGTATCTACTTCTCCTAATATCTAACCTCCTAGACTCCCTCTGGAAGGCATACATTTATACAAAGATTAACCTCTAGCATGTATACTACTCAGTGCAGGTCACAGAAGACAATGAATGGAAGATCGCTTCCTGAACTCAATACAGATCATCTGAATGAGTAGTGTTGTCTTTTAGCCTAACCAATGCCCTAGCAGCCTTTCAACAATTCATGAATAACATTTTCTCAAATCCCCTCAATATCTTTATAGTTATATATCTTGATGATATTCTAATCTATTCAGATGACATGTTCCAACATTGAGAACATATGAATGAAGTATTACATCAACTCTGCAAGATCAGACTATATGCAAAAGCTAAGAAGTGTGAATTTCATTCTAACTCTATAGAGTACCTAGAATACATCTTATCTTCATCCATATTGACCATGTCCTCTGAAAGAATTAATATAATTCAGAATTGGCCTGAACCAAAGAAAGTCAATGATATACAAGTCTTTTTATGTTTTACAAATTTCTACTAGCAATTCATTTACAATTACTCAGATATAGCTGCCATACTAACCTGGTTAACACAGAAGGATACCCCTTGAAACTTTGAATCCCAGTGCTGTGAAGTATTTAACACTCTTAAAAAAGTATTCATCTCTACTCCAATCCTCACATACTAGATCTTCAACACCCAGGTAATCATGGAGACCAATGCCTCAGATTATGCTCTTGTAGCTATACTGTTAATTATGACAAAAGAAAAAGAAGTATACCCAGTTATATTCCACTCCCACATATTCAAAGCCATAGAACTTAGCTATGACACATACAACAAAGAGCTTCTCACAATTTTTGAAGCTTTCTATACCTAGTGTTACTATTTGAAAGGATCAGAGTTGTCCATAGACATTATTACAGACTACAAGAACCTAGAATACTTCTCCACCATCAAAATTCTCTCTTGTTGTCAAACAAGATGGTCCAAATTCTTCTCCCAGCTCAACTACTTCTGTTTGGGATATCTAGAATCCAAACCTGATGCTATTATTTGAAGAGAAGACCTTTATCCAAAAGAAGAAAATGCTGCATATATTGTTGTAGCAACCACTTGCCGGAACAGCACTTGTAGTTTGCTTACTTCAGCAAAGCTCTTAGTAGGCTATCTAGTAGTGGGGATTACAAGAGAACTCGACAAGGAGCCCTTGCTGCATTGCTCCTCTATTTATATAAATACAAGGTGGTCCATGCTACAACAATATTAACTGGCCCTTATGTCCATACCTCTATCTCATGTCTTCTTACTAAGGCCACCATGCCATATACATGTGCCTTGATGTCATACTCTTAATCTCCACTATATATATGCACACCATGTGTATACCATGAGGAACTCATGTCTCTTGATGTCACTCTTAACCCTAACTCTGATCTAGACTCCTCTTGATCCTTCTAGACCGTTAGTCCTTCCAGACTGTTCTAGACTCTGTCACATGACTTCCAGATCATGTGCTCTTTCTCCATTGTAGACTAATAATTATTTACTGTTTTATGTCCGGCTAACCCTAACCCTAGCCAAAGTCTGTTCACACTCTCGTCTTATAACATATATCTCTTTTAACCCTTAAAACCTGTACCTCATATTTATCTATAGTCAACTTGTAATATTCCTCTAAACCACTGCCCTGGTTTCTCCATCCCTTCAAGCTGCCACCATTCTAGACCTTAGCAGTCTACATGATGATATTCTATCAGCAATTATACAAGATGAAGCACTCTAGAAACATCTCCATCATCTAATAGATTGTTGGTTAGTAAACACATCTAGACTTTTTCTCAAAAACAGGAAAATTTATATGCCAATAATCTCTGTACATATGTTTTGCAATACCATTACAATCACATTTTCACAGAACATTTCAAACAAAATAAAATACTAGAGTTCATTCATCACAGTTACACCATTCTTATGCATGAATATCAAAAGTTTCTATAACTCCTATATTACTTGCATGAGATTCAAACCATAATGTCACAAGTCTTATGGGTTACTCAAGCAACTCCCAATTCTTGAATGACCCTAGAACTTGATCTCCATGGACTTCATAAAAAAAACTCCCCTCCTTATCTAAATACAATATAATTCTGGTTATTGTCAATCAACTCTCTAAGCAGGCCATATTCATTCTGACAGTAGACACCATCACCTTACACAAACTACTGTTTGTGATCCACATATTCTCCAAGCACAGTATTCCATTCTATATTACTTCTGACCATGGATCAGAATTTGTCTTGAACTTTTTCCAGTCTCTAGGAACTGCTCTCAACATACAACTTCACTTCATATCTAGATACCACCCTAAGGGAGACAGTCAAATGGAACATACCAACCAAATGCTAGAGCAGTACCTCTAAGTCTACTGTAACTACCAATAGGATAACTGGTTAGACCTCCCTCTGGTAGAGTTTGTATACAACAATGCACTGAGTACTACTACTGGGATACCACCATTTTTTGTGAACAAAGGGTACTATCTAAGCATTAGAGTATATCTGAAGTGAGATATCACTTCATCCTGTGCCTGAGAATTTGCTATAAATCTAGATGAATTATAAGATAACCTGAAAACAGAGATATCTGTAGTACAATAATAGTATTAACAATTGGCAAATACATACAAAGCTCTGGCCTCAAACTTCTAGGTTGTCTAACAGGTATTTGTCAAAGCATAGTTTTTCCATATCACATGACCCTCAAAAAAACTGTTGAAAAAATACTTGAGACTTTTTGAGATCATTAGCCAAGCTAGTACTTATTCATTTACAATCCATCTCCTGAGATTAATATGTACAGTTTACCCAGTATTCCATATATACATGCTTGAACCTGCAATGCCCAACACTTTCTCTAGCCAATTCAAATTTCTACTACCACTAGTTGTGATAGATGGCAAACTAGAATATAAAGTCTTCTAGATCATGAACTTGAAAATAGGTTGTAGAAACATATGCAAACTACTCTCTACAAAGTTATCTAGTTGGAATATGAAAACATAGAAGAAGAATCCAACTGGCTGCCTGTATTGGAACTTGCTTATACCCCTGACCTCATATTCAACTTCTACCAAACTTATCCCAGCAAACTTGGTTTCTTTCTACTACCTTAGCTCTGACATCTTTTTAGTGTTGTTTTTTTTCTTACTTTTTTTTTGATCACTTCATTCCCTTAGGCTTGAAGTAATGATAATTTTTCTCTTCTTTCTTGTTTTTTTTTTACTATTATCAGACCACAGTACTCACCAACCTCTGTGCAACTTAGGGCCTTGAAGGCTTAGTCCTAAGGGGGAGATACTGTTACATACCATCTGTTATCCACATATTTTCCACTTTTCTAGTGTAGATCACACTCTGTTTCAATCACCTATCAACCTAAGGACTAGATCCTGTACCCCTCATCAATTCTATAGAGTTCTGAATGACATTCCCCATAGTATCTGATGACCCAGAGTAAGCATAGCAGTATATTATTAATAGGTTATCAGTTTCATATTTAAGAATATAGTCTACTATGTACTATTTTTCTTAGTCTGATTATCAACTTAAACTATGCCACACTTACACACATCTACTCAAATCCCATTATCTGAAATTCCAACCATATAATGCATAGGCTATGCACAACATCATCTGTTGAAGCCAAGGTTAATCCATCTGTGTAGCACTCCATCCAATCTCATTCCAAGGCCTATTCTTATCTAAGTTCTTTTCTGTTTCTATCTTCCATACTACTATTGCAGATAAAATCAGCAAGTGTGAATTGTATCTAACAATTAAATAGGGTCATTATAAATGGAATAGTAGTGAGAGTATAGTTAGAAGCATCTATTTCTATGATGAGTTGAGCATTGGAAATCTAGTATAAAAGAATGAGACAGAAGTGAATCTTTTTTTTCAGAATGTTAAAAGCTTTGTGGCATGAGTTGTCAAAATTCCAGAAAATATTCTTCTGGGTGAGACAGGTAAGCAGAATGACAATATCCAAATATCTGTAGATGAATCCACAATAGAAGTTAGTCAATCTGAGAAAGAACTGAATATCTTTCACTTTTCTTTATTTGGGCCAGTTTTGGATGATTTTGATTTTGTTATTGGCCATAGTGAGCTCAAAATAGGAAATGATATACCCAAGGTATTCTACTAACTCAGAATGAAATTCACATTTCTCCCCTTTTATATAAAGTTTAGCTTTCTATAAATAACAGAGAACTTCTTTAACATACTTTATATAATTAACTATGTTATTGAAATAGATCTGAATATTATCAAGATAGATTACTACACAGACATTGAAAAGGTCAGAGAAGATGTCATTTATGAAGTACTAAAAGATGGTAGAAGCATTGATGAGACCAAAAAGTATGATAGACTATTTGAATGATCTGTAACAAATATAGAATATGGTTTTCCATTTGTGATCTTTAGCAATACAAACTAAGTGGTAAGTATGATGAAGATCTATCATGGTATAAATATGAGCTTTATAAAGAGATTCTAGAAGGTCAGAAAACATTGGAAGTGGATATCAATTCTTTTTTGTGATGTAGTTGAGATTATAAAAGTCAACATAAAGGTGAAGTAATCCATCTTTCTTTTTGTCAAAAAGTATGGATGCTCTATAGGAAGATAAAGTAGGCCAGATAAATTCCTTAAGGGCTTTCCATTTAGCAGAAGACAGACTATGGATAGTGCTAACTGCCAGTTTGATACCTTCTTCAAGATGTTGTGGCAACCACTAGACACTTAAGGTCCAATGATCTCACTAACGAGTAAACCTCAAAGGAGAAGTATAATATGGGGATTCATAAGAGAACTCGACAAGGAGCCTCTTCTTAATTAGAGTCCTATTTATACAAAAAGGTTCATGGTCTGTGCTACTAATAAATAACCCTGCCCTTATGTCTATGCTTCAACCTTATGCTTGCCTCACTTCTTACTCAAGGCCACTATGTGTACTCCAGGTGCCCTGACATCATCTTCCAGACTCTTCCATCAGGTTCTAGGCCTATGATGTCACATCATGTGACCTGTCATGTGACTTACTTGTCACATGCCTCTTCATCGTCTAAAAGAAAGAAAAAAGAAAAAGAAAACAAAATTCCTATAAAGTCAGAAAATAAAAGAAAAAGAAAATAAAAATTATTTATGTCCAAAGCGTTCCATAACACAAGATTGATCTGGAGATTGTAAGAGCAATAGAAAGCAAGAACTTTGGCCTTTGCTTTGCTAAATATATCTATGAATTCATGATACTCAGATGGTATGGTGGATAAATTTGTTAGATTATCCAAAGTTTGTGCTAACCTTGCTATAAAAGCTATCAAACAAAGAGACAGGTAGAAATTTGTTGAGTCTAGCAGATATAATGCTTAGATAAAAGCTAGGACATTGATGATAGTGATGTGAGGTTGCATAAATTGGGATCTGGAAATCTCAGAAGTAGACTCAGAAGTCCCAGAATTAGTGGGTGTAAATATCTCTTAGGCTGGTGAAAACAGTTGAGGCACTAATAGAAAGTTGGCTATAATATAAACAAATGCAAGATTCTCCTACAAAAGTGGATAGAAAGAAATAGATCTAAATGTCTAGTCAATCAATAGATTGTGTCAGGTAAGCCAATTATATTCAAGAACTAGAGAGCAGGAAGAGTCAAGTGAGATAACATAGAAGTTCTGAACTATACTTTTACCAGATATAAAATGGACAGGTAATAATATTATTTCCAAAATGAAGTTGTTTGATGATCCATCAAATAGGTGGTATTACACTTAAAAATGCTTCTTTATGAAAAAACATACTCTTATAGGGTTTTTAAGCATGTAAGACCTCTTTAAAGACATTAGTGAGAAGACTTTATACTTTTAGATAATGTTTCAGGCTCTCTCAAGTAAACATCCACTTGAGAGATGGTGTGGTAGCTGTTAATCAAACTAGATCTTGGGAAGACAAGATCTTTAGGGATAAGAAACACCACTATCCTCATAAAAGACTAGCTACAAAGTATAAGCACTTACAAGAGCAATTCAGATGGTAGGAGAAGGCAAGAATATGCTGAATCAGAAGCTAACAGAATTTAGAATGGATATGTTGGTAGGGACAGCTCATAGAAATGGCAAAAATAAAATGGAATCGACACTTGCAAACAGGAAATGATTATTAGTTTGATGTTGGGTTGCAAATGGAAAGATGGTCATATGTTTACAAAACCTCAGAAAGCTTCACTATAGTTTTGGCCTCCATTCTCTAGTTACACTCTCTGTATTCTAATACATAAGCCATGAGTGGAGAGAAATAAGGAGAGGACCTTTATCCAAATTTCCTCACTCAATAGCAGTTTTATTGAGTAAGTATTATTAGTACTTGTTATTACTTTCAGGCAAGTTTTGAAGAGTTCTAACAGCCTAATAAAGGCTGGAAAGGTGAGTATCAGTTGGTATCTTTAGTCATAAGGTTTGACTTGAGAGATGCTATTGGGGTGCATTATCTGAGATAGATAGTGTTGGAAGCTCTTAAGAAGTTTTGCAATCTATTTACTAGATTTTCCAAAGGAGCTTGTTACAAAGTGTAAGGTTCACTGTTTAGGAGTTTTTTAGCAAGGAAAAGCATTTATGAGCAGATGTTATTCATATTTTTTTTAATATTCTTCCTAACTTCATTCTTTTGTATTTATGAAAGCTCTTTTAAGGATTTTATATGTTCTAATCTTACTCTATATCATTGTTTCTACACTGTCTCCTGATTTCTGAAGCTGATAATGTCCTCTTTGAATTCTTTAGTATGCAATTAAAAACTAATATTGCATAGTTCTTTTTATACCCTAGTATAATCTCTTTTCTGCTTGACCTCTGTCAGTCACAAACTGTTACACAATGTGATCCTGTGTCACATATCCGTCACATGTCACTGTCACACAGAAAAATATAAAATATTCTAGAATAATAATGTTATATGATATATTTTACATATGTTAACCTTATGAACAATACATAGTCTTTAGAATAGGTTAGATAAGGTTTTGCACAGACCATCTAGCTAGCAAATATAAGGTAGACACTTTGTACTAGAATGTCAGAGTTAAAGATAGTGGACTTGATTTATTTTTATTTTATTTCTTATTTTCATTTTTTTTGAACTTAGAGTTAGGGATTAGCATTAATTACATGGAATATGAAACATCATAAAAAGTTTTAAAAAAATGATATCATATAGTATATATTATACATATTAATCTTAAGACAATTGTAAGCCCTTTAGAGTAGGCTAGGCTTAGTATAGCATGAACTATGAGCCTAGCATATGGCATATGTAAGATAGATAAATTGTACTTGGAACTCCATTGAGTTCTCTTATATTAACTCTAATATAAGTTTCTTTCTTGACTTCACTCTATAAGTCTTGGATTATAACATAGAAACTTTATCAAGTTCTCTTGTATAAACCCTATATAAGGTCCTTTTTTTGACTTATCACTAAGTCTTGAATTATAGTATTAAAACTTAATATTTCTTCTTAAGATTATCCAGCTCAGTACCTTCTCTATTCTTTTCTCTTACTTTCTTACTATCCTTGACTAGGAGCAACACTGCTCTTTGGTCAAGAAGAATAGCCAGACCCTAGGCTCAAAGATATACTAGTTAAGTAAGAGAAGCCTAGTTATTTATATTACATTAAAGCTCACTAGTACTTTGTGGATATATAACCTTATGTAGATATGATAGATAGTATTTTTCACATAGTAGCTTCATGCTATAGGATCCACTTATAACCTGTCTATATAGAAGAACAGCAGTAGTGTTACAAACTTAAGACTAAAAAGTTAGTTAAAAACAAGAATCTTATATAAGAGTTACATAAGAGAACTTGATAAAGTTTCAAGTACAAAACTGTCTATCTTATATATGCTAGGCTACTGGTCCATGCTATACTAATCTTAGCCTACTCTAAAGACTATATATTTTCCTTAAGATTAATATATGTAATATATGCTATATAATATTATCTTATTCCAGAACCTTTTATAATGTTCCATGTAACACATGATCATGTGACCATAACTTGTAATAGATGTGTGATAGTTTGTAACATCACACCAATCCCTAACTCTAAGTCCAAAAAAGAAAAGAAAAAAGAAAAAAAATCAGAAAAAAAATGTTGAGTCTATTATTTTCAACTGTGACATTACTCTTTCTTCAATGTTTCTCCTCTAGAGAAACTGACTTCTATTTCTACCAATCTCTCTCCAACTTCCTTAAATATTCCTCTTCAAACTTTCTATTATTTCATCTATATAATATCTTTGCTATGTATTTTTCTGGCAACTCCTCTCTTCTAAAGTCTTCTTTCTCTGCCACATCTAACCTCTCTTGTTGTTTGACTTCTGCATTTAATCTCCCCTCAAACATTTTCTAAATCCATCTCTTTTTTCTAAATATCATATTCTGCCATAAACCTCTTCTATCACACTAAGTATTTTACTACTTCTCTTATTTTTCTTTTATTTAATATTTTTTCAACCTCCTATTCCTCAACTTCTTCTACTTCTATCAGTTTCACTTCTTTTATCTTTTATTCTTTTATCTATTTCTTGTATGCTGATATTTACTACCAGATGAATTCTTATTGAAGTAAGTAGTTGTAATTTGACTGCATTAGTAGATATTATCTTGTCAATGAAATATGGATCAACATATTGGTCTACTAGCTTCTTTTCTGGTCTCTTCTTGAATACCAAGTCCTTTGTACTCAATATTACTTTATTCTCTTTCTTCTATTCTTCAGCTTCTTTCCTTTCTCTGTTTGCTTATCACTTCATTCTCTCCTGCACTCTTCTCAATGCTGCCCTAGCTTTCTCCTGTGCTTTCTTCATTCTTTCTACAAACTTTATTGTTTTTTCTACTTTTCCTTTTCTTCTAATATCTGCTCCTATTCTTAATTCTCTACCATAATTATATCTTGTTGTTTACCACAAACTCTGCCATTGCTAACAATTCTGGCCAATTCTTTTGTCTGTGATCAACAAAGAACTATAAGTATTGTTCAAGTTTGTTACAACCTTAAGCTTGGCTCAAGTTGCAACTTAGGCAAAGACTTGAGTAAGAATAGAGGAATTATCAATTGGTAAAGTATAAGAATACATGATTGTATCTACTACTATATACCTATCAACTGCAAGAAATAAGTGATATATCCTTGAGGAAATAATGAAAAGAAAATGAGGAAGCCTCTACTACTACATGAGATGCTAACTGATACTATATGTGGATGAGGCAAGATATAGTTTAATAAGAAGTTAAATATGAGACAAACCCCAGCACATGTCCAACATAAGGCAAAAACCTGTAAAACATAAGGTATAGATCATAACAATTATAATTCTCAACATATTATTCAGCTTCTTTGTCAACTCTACTACAAACTGTGGTCTCCTATTCAACACCACACTCTCTGATAATCTATGTAACTTCCATACATTATCTTTAAATAGTCTTGCTAATCCTTCCACCAATGTCCCTTCTGTTACTACAAAATATGTCATCTTGAACAACCTATCACACACTACCAGAATTACATCTTTTATAGCTACTAATAGCAACTTTGTGATAAAGTCCACCATTAGATGTGTCTAGAGTTTCTCTGGTACCTTACTTAGCTTTAGCTTCCCCACTAGTGTTTCCATCCTATTTTTCATTCTTTAACATATATTATCTTCCACCTTTCCCCATATTCAGCTACTAGTATATTATGGTGCAACTGGATTATTTCCACTCTTAACTCCTCATCCTTTGGCACATACACTTTTCTCTTCTTCAATACTAAATTTACTTCAATCTACCATTCATCCCCTTGTAATATCTTTACAATATCTCTACTTTAGGTCTTTTTATTACTACTTCTATTAAGCTACAAATCCACTGTTCTTTAATTAATATCTGATTATTATTGTAATTTTCTACTTCTACTTTCCAGTCCAATCTCCTGCTAAGTTCATTTGCTTTTCCCATTTTTGTTTCTAGTACATGTTTCAAGGTAAAATTGAATCTTAACAGGTACAGTGTCTAATGGGCTTATCTTTTCTTTGAATTTTGTGCTTTCATAAAATATTCTAAATTTTTGTGGTCAGTCCAGACCTTGAACTTGAACTTTGCACTCTCTAATAAATCTCTCTAGTTTTCTAATCCTCTTATTACTGTCAATATTTCCTTGTTATGAATCTTGTAGTTTCTCTTTGTCTCATTTAGAAATTTTGAGTAGAAAGCTACCAGTATCCATCATCTATCATCATAATCCATAGATAATACATCTCTTGTTGCATGATATGATGCATCTACTTCTATTCTTATTTTTTGTCTAAGTCTAGTGCTACTAACACCAGTTTCTTTGTAAATATCTCCTTTAACTCTTTAAATGCCTCTTCCTGTTCCTCTATTCAATCTCACTTTTGATCTTTTTTCACCAGGTTATATAATAGTCTAGCTATGACTGCAAAATTCTTGATAAACTACCAATAGTAATTGGTGAGTTCCAAAAACTTTTGTATGTTCTTAACTCCTTTTGGAGTTGGCCAGTCCAACACTTCCTTCACCTTCTCTTCTTCTATCTTAATTCTCTCTGGTCTCATTACTGCTCCTAAAAACCCTACTTCTCTAATCTTCCACTTGTATTTTTCCAGTTTTATATACAAATTATTTTTAGCCAACTTCTTTACTACTTCTTCTACTATCTCATCATGTTTTTCTTCATCCTCTGTTTCTACTATCACATCATCACCTTACTTCCTCTGTGTTGATCAAGTCCCATAAGATCTCATTTATTATTATTTGGAATGTTACTGGGAAATTTGTAAGTCCAAAGAATATCACATTAGGTTCAAACAACTCTTTTAGAGTTCTGAACACTGCTTTCCACTCATCTCCTTCTTTTATCCATACATTATTACACTCCTACCATAAATCTAATTTAGTAAATAATTTTTTTGTATCCATACTTTCTACAATGTTCAAAATCAGAGACAAAGGATAATTGTTTTTCATAGTTCATTTATTTAAATACCAATAATTCTGTACTATATGCTTCTTACCATCCTTTTTTTCTACAAAAAATACTGGTGCCATTTGAGGTGAATTCAAGAGTCTGATATATCACTTTCTCAATTGTTCTTTAATGAACTCATGTACTTCTTCTCTCTCTTCCCTTGACAACAGATACACCTTCTCCTTTCTTAGCACAAATCCTTTTTTCAATTTGATTACATGATTCTACATCTTTTTTTTTTGGCATCCTCTCACTTATCTTTTCCCCAAAGACATGAATCCATTCATGAAATCTTGAAGGAACCAATTTCTTGGCCTCTTCCTCCAACTTCACTAGCTACTTTCTTTACCTTTATAATTCTCTTCTTTTTTGGCTTTTTCTTTTTCTCTCTTTCTTCCTTTAAGGTTTCTATTCTCATAATCTCCCATTCCTCTGCTACTTTCTTTACTTCCATAATTCTCTTCTTCCTTCTACTTCTGCCATCTTGGTTTCCCTTGCTTTGATCTCCACTGCTTTTCATGCTCTTCCAAACACCTCATCATCTTCACCTCTCCTGTCCTTTAATCATTCTCAGAATTGTAGTAAGCAAACCATAGCATTCCCAAGATTACATTCTACTTTTGTCCTCTAATCATATCAATCTTTGTTCTTTCTCTGTGCTCCTGATAATAAATGTTTATTTCCACTGTATACTCAATAGGTTTCTTCATGTTAAAAGAACTATCCATATTTCTCACATATATAAGTCTTTCTATTTTCAGCTTAAGCCCCTGCTTTCTTACAAATTCTGAACTCATAACTAATCCTATTGCACTACTATCTAGTAATACTTCCACTGTTACTTCTTCTTGTGTGTTGATTCTCTCAAGCCCTATCTTTACTGTAACTTCTTTTAACATGTCTTTATTGTCTAGATTATAGTAGGATTTATTATTTATTGCTCTAAAGAACATTGCAAACTTATTGTAGTTAGAATCCAATCAAGGACTATTAGATTCTCTTCCCCATTTAAACTACTATTATTTCTATTATCCTCATAATTTACTCTTCTTTCTTGTTCTACAACTTCCTGATTTCTGCAGTTTCTTGTAATATGACTAAAACCTCTACAGTTGTAACAGCTTCTTTCTCTATCTACATCCATAGTATATGGATCTCACCTAAATGTAAGCCCTACCCATAAATTTGGGTTTATCATAGCTGCATTTGTTCTTTTTACTCCTTCTATTAGAGTGGGTCTTGTCTATGCTCATTGTTAGAGAACCTTCTGTTTCCTTGGCCAAACTTGGGACTATGGCATCTATTTTCATTATATCCCTATAATATTCTGCCTTGGTGCTTGAATTCCTTGTTCTTTTCTTTCTTTTCTTTCTCACAGTCTCTCTTCTCCTCCCTCATGCTCTCTCCAATGTCTATCCAAGTTTATAGCCCTCTTGAACTACTTCTCTATATTACTGGGTTAACATTTTGACTTCATGAATCTTCATCAGATGATCCCATTCATTTTCCTCTTAAATTCCTCAATCAATGGTCTCCCTTTATACCTACTTCCTCTTGCTACTCTTCTGAACTCTTATACAAACTCTTTCATCATTTTACTCTTCTATTCTATCTTCTTCAATTCTGCTACCTTCATTGTCTTATCATCTCTTCTTCCAAATTCTTTCTTTAGATCTGCTAAAAAGTTCTTTACCACTTCATAATTCAAAAGTCTTCTTACTAAATCTTCCATTATGATTTCTTTCCAAATATATCCCAATCCTCCTTATACATAGAATAATACCCATTGTATCTATTCTTCTACTATTGTATCTCTCATTCTTATTCTTATATACAATTTGCAAGCCATCAAAAAACCTAAAACTTTATTTATAGTCCTATCAAATATTTGTGGCTTTGCTACTTCTATATTGGACCAAATATTGGGCTAGAAATCTTCTTCCACTATTCCTACTGCTAATAACAATTGGATCTGTACCTATATTGCCATAAGCTATTCCTGTTATTATGTTATTATCTGGTGTAAGTCATGCTGACTCATGTTTAAATAAAGAGATGGCAAATTAATAAGTGTTGGTGATAGTAATTTTATATAATGGTAAAAAAGAGGTGCTAGTGCTAGTCTTACTCTTAGAATCATATCCTGAACTTGATGCTATCTTGATAGATACTAGTGGCATTCTTCTTGTTTACCTCATACTATCTACCTAAATACTACTTTTAGCCTACCTTAAATGACCATATATTAAATATATTGCATGACATCATTGTACTAGAACCTTTTACATCCTTTCATTGTGACCATGTGACTGTGACAGTGTCATGTGACACATGTGACCCATCATATGACTGTTATGTCATGCTAAACTCTAATCCTAGATCTCCAAGCATAGAAAGTAAAGGAAAAAGAAGATAAGAGTAGGAAGGAGGTTGAAATAAATAAAGTCTATTGTCTTTAACTCTGACATTACCCCCCCTTCAAAGTTTCTCCTCTAGAGAAACTTGTTATAAGACGAAAGTGTGGACAAACTTTAGGATTAGGATTAGGACAAGATAAGATATAGTAGTAGTTATATTATTAATCTATGACAAGAGAGAGAAGGTATGTGACTTCCCAGTCACATGACATGAGGTCATAGGCCTAGAGTAGTCAAGAGTAATCTAGAGCGGTCTGGAAGGATCTAGGGTCTAGAAGGATCTGGAAGAGTCTAGGGTTAGGATGACATCAGGGAATATGTTAACAGCATGATTTCCTCATGGTGTACACATGGTGCATGCATGTATGACAGAGATTAAAGAGTATGATGTCAGGGCACATGGACATGGCATAGTGGCCTTGAGGAAGATACATGGAAGATAAGTAATGGACATGAGAACAGGGCATGGACATTAGGGTAGGCATAGAGAAGTCATAGCATGGACCATGAGTGTTACGATTGATGCCTCCTGGAGTCTGCATGGGCATGGGTAAAGGGTATGACATTAACAATTGGCTGCGCCGAAGTAGTCTCAGTCAGCGCCTCATGTGGTA
>Ga0157363_1001970_pt1 | contig 17701 bp, 6 predicted proteins | sample AttsexASBM1_FD_111477 | JGI IMG/M metagenome (GOLD analysis project Ga0157363, IMG submission 111477) | Fungus gardens microbial communities from leaf cutter ant in Ribeirão Preto, State of São Paulo, Brazil - Atta sexdens ASBM1 | ecosystem: Host-associated > Fungi > Mycelium > Unclassified ... | reverse complement strand
TATTTATATTTTACGCGTAAACGCATAATCCTGGTCTGCACATTTGTAATTATCGACACGTAATTATCCTATATTAGAAAATATAATTAAAAAATTACAGAAAAATTATTTAAAAAATAAATTAAATATATGTCGAGGAAAATGTAAATATCAAAATGTCTTTAATTTAGCTGCCATGCAATAGTCATGTCGTGGTGGATATAGGACAATGTCGTGGTGGATATAGGACTTGTGAAATCTTCCTCCGGAAATAACCCGAAATGCAACGAGAATGGTTTTCCGAAAATTGCGTTTCGTATGAATTTCCTTAACCAACAAGAGATATCCTTCTTCCTGTTTTCTTTATGTAAGACGGCGAGGCTTCCATTATGAGTCGTCATAATCTATAATCTAATCTTAAAACAATGTAAAAGTTTCCTTTGTTATTATCATATCATATGATTCATTTTTACTCAGCCCGAAAAATTATTTATTTTATTTATTTACCGCACAATTAACTCGCACGAAATGTCGGATTTCGAAATAATTTCTTTACATTACGTATAAAAACAAAGCGTGCTGTTCTTCCATAAAATTTATTGCACAATAAAAAAATGAAAAATATGCATCAATAAATTAACCAGAACAAATTCAATAACACGAAATATTATTTCGCATGTTGTATACTTCGAGCAACAAATGACCAGACACACATATAAGAGGCAAGCAATTTTGACGTCAAGTTGGTCAGGCATTGATATTTTAAATGTATCGATCGAACTTGCAAATACTATTCGCGGTCCCCAATATCGGCGAGAGCCCGATTGAATTAGCCCGTTCGCAAATGTAAAATATGCAAATCGTTATAAGTATTTACGCAATTCGTGCGTAAAAACGTTACACGTGCTACAATAGCCCGGACTTCATTAACTTCGCTTAACAACGACATTTCTGTGTTGCATTAACAAATATCCGATATTGTAAATGTGCTACAATCAATTAAAGGATTACACCTAACAATTTTATAAAACGTACTGAAAAAAAAATTGAAAAATCTGAACGTGTTTATCAAAGATTATAAATTTCTCGATCCGTTTGACGTAAGCAAACGTCATCGATACGGTACAAAATATAGTTTAATAATAGAATTGACAACGTTATAGAGCTCAACTGTCGCGGTTTAACAGCTCACAGATTACAACGCTAATAAATTTTTCGGATACTTTGAGAAGATTTAGTACAGTCGGATTTAGTAACAATCGGATTAGATTTAATATTTTGATTCGCGAATCTCTTCCAATTCTTTCGAATATCATCCAAAAAAATGGATTATGTGAAAATGCGAGAAATAAAAATCTAGAGAATAATTATCTTTTTGGATGACATTTCGTCTACAAATTTTTAGATTCTAATATTCATCGATTTTGCTAAAGAAAAAAAATTAATTTTCCAATATACAATGATACTTGTTCACTTTACATTTTTTTCTTTGATATTCTGATGGATATTCTGAGCACAATCCATTATCGACAAACCATTTACGATAGAATCTAAAATGGAATAACAATCGATAATTACTATAGACGATATTCTTTCGAAATATTTCCAAATATTTTAAAATATTCAGATTCTATTGTAATATTCGTCGATTTTACCGCAAAAAACTTGATTCTAAATTTCATAAATGTTATTTGTTCACTTTTAAACTTTTTCATTGAATCTTTCATTTATTATCTATGATAGAATTAAAAATAGTGATGAGTAAATGAGACGTTTGAAAGAGACGTCCTATGGTCTTTTTCCTAACTAAACTATCAATAAGAAATAACTTCCGTTAATATTTCGGTAGTTGATGATTTAACTCAATCGTGAGAATTTGTTAACGATCGCATTATCGCGACACGTGTGGATGCGATTTGTCTACACGCGGTTTTCCGCGGAATGACAATACACGCGTGTGTAATTATCGTAATTGAATTTCTCACTTCTTGCTCGTATGTTATTTGAACGTTGTGCTGTGTCTATAGCATGGAATATAGTGAATAGATATAAAAATAATAATGAACAAGATGTCTCAGCTACTACTCAACTACTGATTTAAAGAGTATTTAAAATTTTGAACGTAATATACACAATTGAATATTATATGAGTTAACAGATATTATATATAAGATATTATATATAAGAAAAAAAAAGTAAATTAAGCATGATATATATATAAAATCAAGATATATAATCATTACAGCAAAGCTTAGCTCATAGCTAAAGAGTTAAGCTTCGACTTGAGAACAAATCACGTAATTTAACGAAGCACACAGATCACGCGAGATATCCTGTAAACGGAGCTCCGTAAGTTTATTCCGTTTGCGAGGATCGTGCGTAATAAAATATTTAAAAGCCCTTGATTTAGTGCGAACAGAAGCAGCGAGAAATATATATTGTCCAAGCAAAATATTTTCGTTTCGTGTGTATAGACACATGCACATACACGCATATACGAATAGCAAATAACATTACATCACAGTACGACAAAATACATCAATTATATACGCTAATAATTATATACACTTTATAAAATGTAAATTATACACTAATAACAATGTACGATAATTGATATCGGTATAGTGGAAGTTAATTGAAAAATAATAAAAATAAACTTACATAACAACATATGAATAACATAGCGTTCAATTGAGTTAAAATTTTACATTCGTACATTGAATCTCTTTCAATTCGTCTCAATTAAACCTTATAAACCTGTTTTGATACTTGAACAATCAAATAGAACCTCTTTTAATATTACTTAATCCACAGCTTCTATTTAGAAAACTTCTTTTGAACCTAAAAGTAGGAAACTTTCCGATAACTGTCATTTACAGGCTCAATGTAGGAGTTCAATTTATTAGAACCTATTATAGATATGTAGAGTCTATGGCACATACGTGACTCCTAAAACTAAGATTCAAAGTAGATATAAGTAGTATTAATAATAAATAATTTTTAAAAATGTTATATTCCTTTATATTTCAAATATAGTTAGTTAAAAATCTTTCATTTTACGATGATTTTACAAGAAGATTGATTCTCTGGTGGTCAAAGGATCGATACGAAAAAGTTAAAGAATTGTAATTCGAAACGCTCTGCATATATACACATAAGTTATCATTGAATTCGCAAAATTGAATCCGACGTGCACTCGGATTTCTCGTCCAAAAATGATTACGAAAACACGTAATTTAGTTACGAAAGTCCCATTATTGTGCGAGTATGTCTGTTTCACGCACAACTACTGCTATTAATTATATTATCGTAGTTATTATCTGATCGCGCGATAAGTGACACTCGTTCAACGGCATTTCCTGTAGTTAGAAACGCGCGTTGACACATTTTTTACTTTAATTAAACGCTGCTATCGAATTACAGACTTTTGATGTCGCACTCTATCCCTCTTCGAATAATAATTAACCAACTAAGTCCTTATAAACATATGTACGTTCAATGTTGAATCTTTTAATTTCTCAATGCTCAAAGACAATCTACAATAATTACAATTTAATCCTTTTGTGTTACAGTTTTCATTCAGCTACTTCCTATTAACTAGTATGTATCTGTCCCTCTCCTCTTTGAAATTATAACATAAAAGAAAATAAATGATAAACCAATTAAGTTATAAGGATTGTAAAAACAGGAAGATGAAAATTATGGTAAAAGAAATAAATAAAATCATCTTTCACGTGGAAAAAAAATATTTATAATAAAAATAACTTTACAAACTCTACTTTTACTTCTTGAACGATCTTTATACTTTCTTTTGGATAAAAACACTGAATGTCAGACAGTTAAAAAAATTAATTCCAATTTGAATTATTCACGATTCGTTCCCGTATATATATGTTGTTTTACACGCGCGACAATCCAGTGAGGCGAATGCACTGGTATTGAGAGATCAATTCGGTATATCTTCCCATAGAAATAATTGTTTATAAATCGCCAGTGCATTCGTGCCCTTCCTCTCCCTCTCTCTTTTTCTCTCAGAAGTACATCATATCGTCTGTCGTCGGTGCACGCACACAATGCACATGAAAAGTTGCGCGGCTGTAAAAGTCTTGTCGGCGAGGCCTTTGGCGCACAATCGTGACATTATTTCCCGTACTGAATGCCAACGCCGTTAGGTACATTGTTCAGGCGCGACTGAATGAGCACCGATTAAAAATAAATGGCTATATAACACCGCTGACGTAGGGAAGCAATTTTAGTTATTAAAGAGGGACGCTCCCGAGAAATAAAATGTTGCGTCCGAAGTAAAGGTGAGATATCGATAAAATGACCAGTTTTTCTGCAACTCGAGCCCGATATACCCTTTCCTTCCCTTGCGTAAGAAGGGTAAATTACAATTAACCCTAGAACGTCACGTTGGAGTATAATGCGTCACGAGTCTCTGGAAAATCCAATGAAAATCTCATGACATTCTTCGCTAATTATTTTTAAACAATGATTTTTAATGTTTTGATATCTTTTTTGATATTAAAAATATCGAAACTTCCAAGGAATCCCTTCGACCTATTCTTCAATAACAAGAGATATCTGAAGAGAATTGATTTGCGATTGAAACCTGTTATAGTGCCTGCCTGTTACACTCTAGTGTGGTGCTCGAGGTTGACTTCTGAAGCGTGACGTTTGAGCATTATCTCACTTCAATTAACATTATTGTTGTATATTAACCAATATTAGATATTTAATAAAGAAAAAGAAATATACTTGATTTTTCTATTTCTATAAAAAGTCCTACAATATTGATAGATCTTATTTTTTATGACATATCTTCAAAACAATTGGGGATGAAATGTTGGATAAATTTTTAACTGACCGACTTGTACAAAGTTTCACAAATACACATTGATATTGAATTACATCGTGCGCAGGTGAAAACAATATTTCAAATCACGTTTCCGCTATTACGCTAAAATTAAGTAATTTCATTGATGGAACTGGAATATTATCGATGCCGTTTACTTTCTGTAGTTGCGTGCTTTTGAAACACGCACAATTTCCGTATACTATTTCTGTACACGATCTATAATATAAAATTAATAGAATAAAAATTGATATATTGAAAAATGATAGCCTCATATTTTCGCTAGATATAAAAAATGACTCTGATATTAATAAAAAAAAAATGATATGTACTATTTTCTCATCAATTTTTGGATGACCTATATATATATATATATTTGTGACATATTCTTAAAACAATTGGAACAAAATCTATTTTATAAAATGTTTAATAAGTTTCTGGCTAAACGACTCGCATAAAGTTTCACAAATACACATTGATACTGCAGGATTGAATCGCGCAGATGAAAACGGTAATTGAAATCACATTTCCGCTGCTAAAATTAATTTCAATAGTGGGACCGGAATTATATAATCGATACTGTTTAATACTTTCTGTAGTCGCTTGCTATTTGTAATACGCAGAATTTTCTTTAAAAAAAATCGTAGATTTATTATTGTATAATCCTTCTTTAAGAGGTTACGCAAAGTGTCCAAAGAAAAGGTCAATACTTCTGAAGATGACAATAGCGGTCATTTTAAACAAGGAGAAAGGGAAGTATTTTGTTAATTTATCGCATAAGGATTTAATGTAAATATAAATTATGAATAGATAAATTAAATTATTGCTATGCCAATTGTTTCCATAAATTTGTAATAATGACGATGATAAACATGCGTGATATAAACGGTAGGAAAAGTGTACACAAAAAAACATAATAAATCACAGTCCAACGCTTTCTTTCATGTTAAAAATTGTTGCTAGTTGTTAACGTCTGTCGTATTTGATATTATAGCGCGCATTGTACATTTATGGAATTTTTATCCATAAATAAGATTTATTTTCGTTGTGCAGAAAATATTTCTATATAAAAAGCAATTTTATTTTCTTTCTCTCTTTCATGTTAAATTGTATTTTTTGTTTTTATCCCGCTTGTGAGAAATAACGTAAAATATTGCCAATTGTCAGCAAATTTTTCTGAAATTATACAGGGTGTTTCAAAACTGAAAAATGGGAGCCCGAATATCTTGTAAAAAATCGAAAGTCTGCTTTCATTAATCATCTAAAAATATGAATGTACTAATATATGTATGTTCTCTTTGAGCGACAAGATATTATTTAAAAAATATTTTTTATAAATAAAATAAATATAAATAAATAAACATACTATTCTTTATTTATCCAATAAGAAGAAGATTATATTTACCTTAACAAAATTAAAATTATTATACTAAAAATGTCAAAATTAATATACTAAAAAGCAATAGCCTCATATTTTTGCTAGATATAAAAAATGACTCTGATATTAATAAAAGAAATGATACCGCGTATTGTCTCTGTTTTCTTGTCAATTTTGGGATGACCTGTATAACTTTTGTCTTCATATATATTTTCCAATATTTTCGGATATAACGTATACATGGTTGAAACATCGACGAGTCGTGAAGTTGCACTCTGCGCAGAGTCACGCACGTTTTCGATGCATTTCGATGTTTACGCGATCCCGTCTGTATAAAAGCGATTAATGCGCGATTAACGACCGCGTGTTTTCAGTGATCGCGTGATTGCGCAATCAGCGACGGTGTTTCACCGATTCAATGAGCTCTATTTTTAAACCCGCTCACGGCCTGAGGAGCTCACGGAGCTTTTTATCGGCTTATCTGTGTTTATCGCCCACCGCGAATAGGAGAGGAAACTCGCGTATATTTGTTGATCGTTAGCGTGGCGATTGTTCGCTACGTACACGTGGAATAATTTGGCGGCTTTTATTCGGAGCGTAACATTATATGTGGCGATTATTTATAGAACCAGTGCCGGAATCTTGAAACGAGCAGAAAAAGTGAGAAACGGAAGAGAGAGAGAGAGAGAGAGAGAAAGAAAACTTCCTACGAAACGCACGTGTCCAAAAAGGCAGATACGGCTAATGTGCGTTGGCTAATATCGAAGGTAAAATATCGATACTTCGATAGTTCAAAGTATCATAAGTATTCTTACATGAGTCGTGGGGTGCAATAGCGATGTGTAAGCCGTGAATAAAAATGGATAAAAATATAACTTTTATATATACCAGTACTAGTACATATAATATATGATTGCGGCCTAACATGAACTCTCAGATTCTTCATTTTATGATTAAAAGGTGACGCGATAAAGTCACTGTATTTTATATTAAATAAAATTGGACAATGAAGAACCTATAATATCAAAATATCAAGTGATTTCATTTTTGAGCTAAATAAGTGATTAAAAATAAACTTTTCATAAACTAAATTTTAGAAGAAACAAATAAATAATCTTTAATAAACTTTTTTCTTTAAATTATTATAATTGTTTAATAAACACTGATAAAATAAATCTTTAATTTGCGTGTGTTAACTCAGATAAAAAAATATTAAAAAATGTTAAAAAATTTTAAAACTATAATAACTATCTGATATATTTGCTAAAAAAAAATCGACTCGAAATTCGTGGCGCGCGCGCGCGCCACACACATAAAATATGATTTCATTATGAATTTCTAATTTCAACGCGATTATTGTAATTAGCAGAATTAAAAATTCGACCAAACTAAATATCGATGTCTTGCGATTGTCGCGACGGTGAGTTAGCGCCGCACAGTTCGCCATTTAGTGCGAAATAGACGGAATATTCGAAATAGGGATTAATGTAATATTCTGCTCGAATGGAACGACATAGGCTACGGAACCATCCATACGGACGCAAGTATGCATATATGTATACAGCGTACGACACTACTTGCAGAATCGGTACGGAGAGTATGCAGATGCTCCCGATATATCGAACGCGCGTAAATTTGCTGCAACTTGCCAATGAAGATAATTAAAGATTATCAGAATACATCGTGGAACAACGTTCTCCTTCCTACCACGCAGCCAACTAAATTGATTGCATCCCGTTAAACGACAATATGTGATAAGATTCATTACTTGTCGTTTCTCACCTGATTATGATATAACACGTATATAAAGCAATCGCATTTGTTAGCATCAGGAAAGAAGGCGAAGCAAACTGAGTAAATATAATGAAAATAAAGACCGATGTACACACAAAAGAAAGCAGCTCCATTACTGTCTGCCATCATTTTTTTATCACATATATCTTTCTATTTTTTTTTTATTTACATATATGGAAGTTTCTTTGTACGTTCTGTAGAATTTTGCATGTATTTCTGCGTTATTTACTTATTTCGTGTGACATTCATTTCTGTTACAAGCTTGTATCAGCAGTTTTGCTGGTGCCTTGTTATTTATATATGCTATAACCTTATATTTCTTTCGTCATCGTATCAATATTTTATTTTGTTATGTGATACGTTGCAATAAAGATAAAGATAGATTCGAGAAAAATATTCTATTTTATTATATTTATTTTCACAGTTTATAATTTATAATTCACAGTTTTCGTCTACCGTATTTTTTTGTGAATAATTCTTAATGACAGCTTACATAATATCTATAGAAATTATGCCTTAAATGGTCTAGCTGGATCTTAAATGCTTGTATAATTCTGTGTGAATTTATATACTATGTATGTAGTCTTCTAAAACGTTCGTCGAAATGATTTTTCGGTCTTGAAAACGTAAACTCTACTAAACCATCACTTACGTAAAATTATTAATAAACGAGTTTTTTTATCTAGTTAAAATTATTAATAAACGAGTTTTTTTATCTGGTTTTTATTTATCACGAAAAGGAATTCCAAAGAATAAATGTTTGCCGGTTTCCCGGTCCTTCTTGGTATTTCCCTGATCAATTTTAACTTCTTGCCGATTTTTCCCGGTTTTCACAGTTTTCCAGACTTGCAGCAATCCTGCATGATGTGTCAAACGCACAGCAAAAATAGCGTCGCGCGGAAAATATCTCGGCAAGGACCTTCGCGGGCTAATGCACACGGATTAAAAAATAACAAATCGATTTTATGATAGGCTTATTTATAAGGGCTTAATTTTAGTTATTGCTCATGCAAATTGCCTAAAAATGACGATCTCCATTTCATATTTACAATATCATTTACTAATATGATTTTTTATATAATATTCCCTATAAACAGCTTTAATGCTTCTAACTCAATTTGTTATTAATTAACAATTACTTCAATATTTGTTTATAATAACAAATGAAATATTACATAATATGTTTAAAAATTTAAAATAAAAAAGAATACGATTGCTAATATTCGAAAAAAATTGTCGTTCAATTGTAAAGAAAATCGAGTTACGATTTTATTGTAACAATGTAACGATTGGAACGGAATCCAATAGCAAAATTAAATTGCTATTTGTAGAAAAATTTGAAATATAAAAGCAAAAAATAGAAAGCATATTTACATACCTAGCTATACAAATTATTAAAAAATGAGAGGTATTATAATGTGTATTATAATATGATGCATTTTTATGAGATATTATGAATGTCGGTGTAGTAAGAATGTAATTTTTTAAGAACATGAAGTTGATTTTTTCTCAGAAAAGATTTAAATGGATTGATAGACTTAATTATGGAGTTATTTACCTCACTGAAGGCCTTCGCGGCTTAACGCTCACGGATTAAAAATAACGAATCGATTTCATGATCGACTTATTTATAAGAGCTTAATTTTAGTTTCTATACAACGATGCGCGACAGAACTTTTCTAAAGTACAAATTAATATGTTTTTCAATTCAATATGTTTTTCACAAGATAACGATAAAATTTATCAACATAATAAAATATTTCATATATACGTTATTCCTTTCTCAAATTTATGAAAAAATATATTTTATTTTTTCAAGCATTTTTTGTACTTCGGTACACATCACAACTTTTAGGCCTCTGGTCTGTAATTTTTAATAACAGTAACAGATACCGTTATATTATCATTATGCAGGTTTTGTGCAGGTTACATGGTACATGGAAAGAATGATTCTGCTGAAGTATCTAAAAATTTAGCTAGATATAATCTAGAAGTAACTGTTGGACTATCAAAATAATTACATAATTATTTAAAGCATAATGAACAATGCTTCAAAAATGCTTTGACATTTTAGCAACGAGTTTGAACATGTTATATAAGTATTTTGATGATCCAACAAAATTACTTTCAGATCTGTATCTAGCTAAATTTTTAGATGCTTTAGCAAAATCTTCCTTCTCATATAAAAAACAGTGCAATGACAAAATAACAATACTGTCATTACTGTCATTAAGAGTTACTAAATTTTGTTATCTCAATATTCGAAAATCCATTCAAATTATAAAAAAACAGAGTGTATTGCAGAGACGCGCGTCGCGTTTTTTTCTCTAATTTCATATCAGGACAACACATATATCTTTTCATTGATACCTCGAGGAAAAAAATGCATTAAGAAAAATGTTTCATATGAATAACCATAATTTTATTGATTTATATGTGAATAACCAAAATAAAAAATGTTGTTACTTTAATCAGAAAACTTTTAATTAAAAATTAAATTTTAATTAAAAACACAATTAATAAATTAAAAGAAAACATAATTTTAGTAATTCACACATCGACGAAAATTATGGTTGTTCGTACCGAACATTTCTCTTATATGTATGCAGCACAGGTTGTTTACATCATGTTAATTAATGGCCATTCAGCAATCATTCACATTGTTCGACAAAAGGTCAACACAATAGTAGCAGATCCGGCGGGTTACGCCGGCTCGCGCGCGGCTACGGAAGCGACCACAATCTTTAATGTCACTACTTCCGGGGCTGCTGTTTACGAGCGCGCTAATAATACTCGGACGACCGGCGACAGCCGACTTGATACTATACAGTGGAATTACCGGCGAATTTACTCCGGAGGTATTTCCATATCATCCAAAGATCTATCTGCCCTTGCAAATTTCGCAGCTTAAGCGACTGCCTTATCGCTTAAACGACTTTCAGCTTTCTAATGCCCGTTTTTATCAATGCAGATTATTAGCGAATTCTATTGGATGCACAAGTGCGCACTATGCATATTAAAGCCGTTATACACTGATTTAATCTGTGTAAAAATAAAATGCAAATATTTCGAATTATAAAATACAGATTTTACTTAATAGCATAATAAAATTGTATTGAGGATTTCATGGTTTAATCCTTTTTTATATTTAAATTAAACACATATTTTTATCAATCTGTGTACGATGACTTCAATATGTATGCCAATGCTCACTGGTGCAACCAAGTCGCTATAACTAATCTTAGTTTAACTTACTCTTCATCTTTCTCTAATTCTTAGAAGAGAAAAAGATGAAAAGTTACACTGAAAGAGCAATTTTGCTGAACAACTTATTTTGGCTAGATCTACTCTACAGATCTGAAAATAATTTTGCATGATTGAACAATGCTGCAAAATGTTTTGATATTTTAGCAACCAATTTCTTATCTAATTGTTTTGATGATCCGGCAAAACTGCACTTTCAATGTAGTTGAACCAAAATTAAAATTAAATTATATACGTTGAATATAGAAACGGGTATAAGAGAGACAGAAAGAATGGAATCAAAATTCGAAGTCAATATTTTGAGATTTTATAATAATACAATGAAGGGTTTGTTATATCGAATAAAAAAAAACAGATTGCAATAAAAAACAAAGTATACAATAATCTGCGTATAGGATGCAAAAGGATACGATAGTTGTAGAAGATCGAGAACTTAATTGGCGCACAACTGGAGCTCTTAAGAGGAAATGCTCTTATGAGAGAATCGTGCCTCACTTATCACGCCGCTCACGTCTCTGCGACCGGAAGAACAGAGTCCGAGAGAGTCTAATATATACTCGCGGTACTTCTTTCTGCGATTTCTCCGTTACTTCGATAACGGAAAGACAAACATGGAAAGCGTACTGGGATTATTTGAGAAACGAAGATGGCGTAATAGATTAAAGTCATACTTATGACGAAACTCTCACGGATTGGCGAAATAAAAGCTATAAAATTCTATATCGATTTGCTTCGATCAGAAAAAGCTGCTCTAATTACAGAATTCTCTTAAACCGGTTTATGACTGTTTATACATGCAAGATGATTCATAACTATCTTATGAAACATTAGGAGAGTAATTCTTATATTTAATTCTGACATGAAAATCTGTTCGAGAAAATATCGCGAGAATATTTTAATTATCATTTAATAAAAGATGTTTATGACAGACATTCATTAAAAATTTAAATTTATTTAAAATTAAATAAAAAACGCAATCTTGATTATTAAATTGTGTTCTTATATGTTAATGCACACACATGACGAAACTTTCATTTTAATTTTACATCAAATCAAAATCAATTATCTTCATGCTTCGGTTTTATATAAAAAATTTTCATCTTAGATTTAAACAGAAAATAAATATTTCATATATGTATTTGAAAAAAATTAGTATAACGTATAAATTTTTAATATACAGATAATATTTCACTCGTTTCCAATCAGCATCAATTTAAAAATACTTTCACTATTTGCGAAAGTTTTGAGCCAGAAATAAATTAAAAGTTTTTAAGATAAAGACAGACAAATACATCTGGCGAATTATATGATTCTTGGGAAAAAATTAATGTTTAATTAATGTAGTAATAAAACTATCTCGGTACATTATGTCACAAATTCTTATAAAGTCACGAACTGACAATCGCTCGTAATCGTTCGGTGACAAGGGACTCGTCGCAGGATCACGTATCCTGCGATCAGGCTATATCATGCATTTAACGGATTCCACAAGAAAGAGCGAATGCGCTCTCGATAACCAACGAAACGCGATACTGCGACTGGAATTGTTCCTCCAAACTCGCGAATTGTTATGCTGCCAAGCAGCGCAAATATGCGTGTGTATGTGTATATACAGTGTAGCTGCGTCCGCGAGCTATCATAGAAATTGAATCGCAGCTGCAAGTTTGCGATTTACAATTTCGCCGAGTCGACAGGCTCGTCTCCGCAATTCGACAATTTGGCGGAAAGAGCCCGGTGGCGCTACATCAATTGAACCTTTTATTTCCGAAATTGGATTTGATAAGCGCGAGCACGAATCTTAGGAATGCACGAATGTCCGGATTAATTCGTGATAATTTACAACGGCATATTATTTCTGGCCAGAATGGGAAAGCCAGATGCGTGAATCAGCAAAAGCTTCAAAAAATACCGAATCATCAATTTATTATGAAAATTAATATAAATATATAAATTATATACAAAATAAAAAACATTTTGTATTTTTGTTAGAAACGATGTCTGATTAGATAAACATGTCCTAAACATGTCCTCCACTCAAATCCTGGTTAAAAAAAAATTTTGTGTTGAATTTTTAACATATCCGAATTTTAATTTAACATAATTGTGTTGTTTGAATATTTTGTGTTAAATTAAAATTTAACATTCCTCAATATTAAAATAATACAATTTATAGGTAAGTAAACAAATAATATAAAAATAATATAAAAATAATGTAGTTTTAAAACATAACTTTTAAGAATAAATGAAATTAAAATGTATTTAATATATTATAAATGTTAATTTTATTGAAGAAATATTCTGTACAACTAGTTTTTTACATACTTTATATGTAAAAAAGTATAGATATTTTGTCTTATTTTCTCTTTGTAATAGTAAATATCTGTTAAATCTATATTGCATATGTTAAATATCATAGAGGCATCGTCTAAACTAAAAATGTAAAAATAGGATCTAATTTCAGTTAAATTTAACATTATAAATGTGTCAATTTTTTAAACATTTATAATTTGTGTTACTTTCTAATATATTCATCTTATATTAACATAAATTTGAATGGACCGTTTGGGACATGTGAAATATTAAATTAAATTTAACACAAATTTTTTTACTGTATATAAAATTATATGTAGGCAGTTTCATAAATCATGACTTTTATTTTTTTAAACAAAAAAATTCGACTTATTTTTCAATATAATCTTTTTTTAAAAAAGTTACTGACTTATCAAACTATCCACGTATATAAAATTACGTAAATATAACGTATACTTGATATTAATATATATATATATTTTATTATCATTTGACTTTTGATTAAAGAGTTGATTATTTGAGCCTTAATTGTCAACTTTACATTAAATTCTCAAAAAATTGCAATAGAATATAGATGATTAATATTCGCAAAAATATTTTCTGAGCCAAAATTCTGATCACAAATTTTCAGAGTATATATTATCAAAAATATAGTTGAGTATTTTCCAAGATACCTTATATACGAACGACTCATTGAAACGTGTCCAATGATGACAACGACGATTAGCAGTTGCTCTTCCGCACCGGTGCATTTCCGCGCCAAGTCTATTAAATTCGAAAGTCTATTAATTTCGAAAGCGGATGTCAGATAAGAGCACAAAACAACGATAAACATCAAGGTGACAATTTTTCATTTCATGGGTCATTATCTCCGAGAAAATCCACGATTAGATAAAAGCACGGATATAATAAGCGAACAATAATGATGATCGATAAATGATGATTGGACGATTATAGAATTAATCAACAAACGAGTAATATAGGCGGTACTTAATTCGGCTATATATAAAAACGATTCGTAAGAATTGCAATTAGTGTCAAGCAAAGATCCAGCGATATCATTCTTTTTACAACAAAATTTGACGTGTCTACAACGTGCAAACTAGTATAATATTTTGACAAAAGTTTGGTTGATAAAGTTGTCACGTCCTGGATTTTGAGATGTCGCGGGAACGAAGAACGGTGGAGCATCAGGGCTCTTGAATTTGATTTTACGTCAAAGAGAAGAATAGGAAACTGTTGGGAGTTGACCGAGCGGAAACCAAGATTTATTAAATCACGAACGATTCCAATAACTGAGTCTCGTAAACTTTTTTGTTTTAATTTATGCGACCATACGCGAGCATGAATTACTGGATGTCCGATATGTAGAAAGCGGTAGTAGTGCTACGTGAGGGAGGTACAAAAATTTAAGGCACCCTGCACCCTTTTCTTTTGTGGGGCAGTCAGAAGAGAAGGACGAGAAATGAAAAACTCTGACGAAGCTCCTATTCTTCGCTCGGACGGTGGTCGTATGCTCGTTAGAGCAGTTCGAGCAGTTCGAGCTCGCGGTGACCGAAGGAGGACTGCGCTCGAAGCGGCTTGTGTGCTTGTGAGCGCCCATAAGACCTCTGTGAAGTTGGCACCTCATTTTTCAAAAAATGAAATTTTGGTCATAATTCCGAATGCATCCCGAAAAGTTTTGGAGTTCAGAATTAACGTTTCTAACGAATGTTATTAACGCTCGAAGTGCTAGAACCAACGGTTTAAGAGATATCGTAATTTTTTGAATGTCTGATTCTCTCACATCTGAAAGACAAAAATTTTTTTAACATTACAGCAGTTCTGTTGACAGTTCTGGATAGTTCTATCAAAAGAGTTCTATCAAAAGTTATTATCATTTAAAGCGCTAGGATTAATGTGGATAATGGTTTAGAAGATATCGTGATTTTTCGTTCTTCGTTTTGTAAAATTAGCACCCCAAATTTTTAATTTTTTTTTTTAATATTAATTCGCCTGTTTTTAATTTTGGGTAGGAATTCCAGAACTCTTCGGGGTGCACTCGAAATTGTGATTTTCAAAATTTCATTTTTTGAAAAATGAGGTGCCAACTTCACAGAGGTGCCCACGAGTGCTTGGATTTATTAGATACAGAGGAGGAAATACCGCGTGTTCCTGTACGCAACACGTCGATGGATAAAGGTGATGTCGCTCGGAGGGCAGGAGAGGCGGAATAAAATGGAGAATCAGGCGCACTGGGATTCGCACTTCCCTGTGCGAGATTTACACTCTCGTAGTTTCACTATTTTTCGTTTTCATTTAAGTTGATTAGATTTGATTTTCATTAAGTTATAAAGACATCTAAATATGAATAAATTATACAAAGTTCTTTCAAAAATGTAAAAAAATATAAGAATGTTTGCAATGAAGTTCAGCGCAGTAAGTGAAGCGCAAATTACAGTATAAAAATATCTAATTTTGAGTAGAAAACTGTGAAAAGATATTCAGGTATCTGTTGGGTATGCAATTTCAGACGAAAGAAATATGGATAAGATTATTACTGTATCGATCTTCTATCCTGTTCGAATCAATTTCATCTGTAGATTTCATCTGAATATTCTGTAGATATGTTTTTATTTCAAAACTGTTTTTAAATAAATATATATGTGCAGGAAAAGCAGAATTTTATATACTTGGCTAAAATTATATTGAAACATGAGCATTCAATCTACAAACATGTGAAATGCAAGTCAGGAAGAGCAAAGTCTATAATTGCAACTGGTTTATATCTCGAGAAAAGGATTCATATGATCTTCCATGCGATTGAGATGATAAATTTGATAAGAGAACGTCGCGAGAGCACGCCCAGCTAGTGTTTCGTTTCGCGGAATAGGTGGGTAAATATGCACACGAGGTGCTCGCGTGAATCACGAAACCACAAAGAGCATCCCAGGGAAAACAATACGCTTAACGAGCGACGACTCCTCATCAGATCGTTAGCAAGGCGAATTTGATACGCAGTCGGCGTAACACAAAAGGGTTCTAAGTTGGCGCTCGTGTTACCGATCCGCGATGCAAAGATAAAAGTTTACATATTAGACATTCAAATGAGGGTGGCTTTTATAAGTTACTTGTTCTTTTTTCCAATCCTGCAAACATCGTAATATGTTTAATGATAAGCTTATCTAATTCATCAAATACATATTTGCTGGTTAATTATAAAGATTAAGATCTACATTTAGGATTTTCTGATCTAGAATGCAATGATTTGTACTTATTTTAGATATGTTTTCATATTTACGTGAATCGTATCGAATACAAACTTGATCTGTCTAGTTCGTTTATTTCTACTTCTACCAATGCAGATTATAGCTCAGGTTTTTAACCTCTTCAGATTCTGCGTACATTAAAATGTACATCAAATTTGAAAATATTACCTGTTGAAATTATTTAATTTTATTGACATCATCTGAGATCTAATGTATGTAATAATGTATATGTTGAAAAATAGACAAAAGTTTGGAAAAAAAATTTCTTTAACATAGTTATCCCAATTATAGGTTTGAAAGGATTAATTCATTTAATTTCATTTTTCGGTTAACTTGTGGTTAAACTTGCTGTTACCTAATAATGATAATTGTAAAAATTTGTCTCGCTATGGTCAATCACTAAACTGATGATTTTGTAAGTAACTTTTAAAGTTACTACTACAAAACCATGAGTTTAATAATTAATTAATCATAGCTAGAAAAATTTTTATAAAAATTTTTATCATTAAGTTAAATGAAGTGAAATCTACATCACAAATTAATCAAAATTAATCTCGATTTGAGTATGTCTATCTTTTTCTAATTCTTAGAACTAGAGAAAGTATTATAAGCAAATTCTGTTTCACTTGCATTAATAAAATATATTAGTGCACACTAAAGCTACACAAAAAAATTAACAAAGTTAAATATAAAAGTTAAATATAAAAACATATGAATATTTTAAACAATTTAAACAATTAAATATCCATTATTAATGTCACATTATTCAACATAGTGTGTGTGTGTGTGTGTGTGTGTGTGTGTGTGTGTGTGTGTGTGTGTGTGTGTGTGTGTGTGTGTGTGTGTGTGTGTGTGTGTGTGTGCGTGTGCGTG
>Ga0157363_1001969_pt1 | contig 17704 bp, 18 predicted proteins | sample AttsexASBM1_FD_111477 | JGI IMG/M metagenome (GOLD analysis project Ga0157363, IMG submission 111477) | Fungus gardens microbial communities from leaf cutter ant in Ribeirão Preto, State of São Paulo, Brazil - Atta sexdens ASBM1 | ecosystem: Host-associated > Fungi > Mycelium > Unclassified ... | reverse complement strand
GGTAATGCTTGAGTGTTGATGATTAGGAGTAGGGTGAAGCCGATTGTCATTTTCTAGGTAAAGCTCACAAGTAGGAGTGCAAAAATCAACCCAAAAATAATAATATAATCAAAATCGTAAAAGAGATTGAGGAAACAGCGAAAGAAGAGATTGGCGTATATCAGCCTGCGGTCGGCCCGTTTGAAGCATGGTCGCCACTGGCTGAATCTACCAAAGCCGACCGCGTGCGCTCCGGCTACTCGGAAGATGATCCACTTTTACGCTCTGGTGAGCTTAAAAACTCGATCGAGAGTGAGGTGGTAGGCCTTGCTGCCATCGTAGGTACAAAGAGCGATATTGGTTACTGGCAGGAAGCAGGAACAGATCACATACCACCGCGCCCTTTCATCGGGCCTGCGTATGTCCGTAAGATTGACCCGTTGATGGAGTCGATAGGACGGGCGATATCGAGAGGGTTTAAGGCGTATTGATCAATTTGCATCTAATTGCGCTATTCACGTGCTAGGCTTTCACTTTCATTTAAATTCAAGGTGTATGATGAAAGGCCTTTTAATATTATTTCTCTTAGCCTGCTCACTACCTGCATCAGCCGCTCAAATGTTCAAATGCAGCCTGACCCATAATCTCGAAAATGGTGATGCCGATCCAACAGTTGAGATTCTTAGCCGTAATGCCGCAGTGGTAGATACCGGCACTACCTTCACATTTTCGACAGATGGCAAAAATAAGATTACAAGCCCTGAGCTTCAGCCAGTGAAATTTGAAGATGGCGAAACCGTGCTTGCAGCAAAACAAAATAATCTTCTCTTTGTGAAACTGAAAAATTCCTACGCCCTTCGTAACCAAAAAGAAGGATACGTATTCGGTGAATGTGTCCCGGACAAGTAGGCAAAGAATAATCATTGAACCCAGCTCCGGCTGGGTTTTTTTATGCCCGCAAACGAGGTGTCTATGGATGTTCAGGCTTACCGCGTAGCCGTGCGCCTCGCGCTCGATGACCAGATTACCCGCAACATGATGCAGGTTAGCCGTGATGCTATCGAGCTGAATAAGAAGTTCGTCGAGATGACGAAGAGCATTAAGGCCGTCACCAGCGCAGCTAAGGAAGCCAGTTCAGCCATCCGATCTCTAAATAGCGCTCTGAGCAACCAGTTTTCAGGTGCATCTCGCGGGGCCAGCGAATACGCCAGCGCAATGCGGTCTGCTGCTGACCACGCGGTGCGTGCCAGTAATGCGACCAAAAACCTCCCAGTGCTGGCAGGCGGCTATGGTACGGCCTTAGCGCTTCCTGCGATGGCCGCGGGCGCAGCTGCGGTGAGAGGTGGTGGCGGTGGGGGTTATGGTAACGCGGGTGGCATGCTTGCATTGCCTTCTCCATCAGGTCGCGGCATTGGCTGGAACGGATGGAATAACGGCGTACCACCTGGAGGGTGGGGTGGTGGTGGTAACGGTAACGGGCCGGGAAGAAACTCACATTCGGATGGCATGACAAATCTCGCCACCGGATATTTAGGCTTCAAGCTGCTGGATGGTTTCGTTGATGAGGCAGCCAAATACCAGACCATGACTGAGAAATTCAATCAGTACGGTATGGGCGAGGCAGCTAAGCGGGATGCGGAGAATTTCGCACAGACGACCAAAATCCTCGGTACATCCAACACTGACATGCTTAAGTACTTCACTGAAGCGCAGGGTGTATTTCGTGAATCTGGCGCAGCAATGCTCAATGAGCAGCTGAGAGCTGCAAAAATGGCGGCTCCGGTTCTGGCTCGCATCAACTTCGCTTCTCAGGGACTTGATGAGCTCGCTAAGGAGATGACGACAGCCAAGCAAATGGACATGCTGCGTTTCGTAGAGACCGCAGGCGCACTAAAAAGCCCGCAACGCTTCAATGAGTTGATGGATGCCGGTTTCAAAGCGATCTAGTCTTCAGGCGGTAACGTCGATTTCACCCAATATCGTCAGTTCATGGCGAAAGCCGGTACTTCTGCGTTTAACCTAAGCAACAAAGCGCTGTTTGCTGAGCTGGAGCCAATCATCGGTGAGTTGAAAGGTAGCTCCGCTGGTGATGCGCTGATGACCTCATACAACCGTCTGAATGGTATCGTGAAGTTGCCGAATCAGGTGACGCATGACCTGATGAAAATGGGCGTTTACCGCAGGCCGTACAGCATTGAGGTGGCAATTGTAGCCAACAATGCTTCGCCGTTGAAGGTAGATGCGCTGACCGGCGCGCTGCAGGGGTTGCTGGACAGCGATATCGGGCAGGCGCTGGGCCTCTCTGACATCATTGATGTGGCGACAGTCACCAGCGCGGTCACCACGGTGCAGAGTGCCGTAAAAGAGGTCACTGACTTTGCGCACGTAACGGTTGAGCAGGTGCAGGCAGTGGTCAGGCCGATTATCGCCGCGCAGACCATTGTGCAGCAGCAAATCAGCCAGCTCGAATCGGCAGCCAGCCAGATAACCACCCTTGGTGGACTGGTTCCCGGCAATCCGATTTCAACCACGGTCAGCAATCTGCTCAGCCAGGCTGATCAGAGCACGCGTATCCCGGCGCTTTACAGCCTTCAAAACGCCCTGGGGCGCCTGAATAAAAACGTGAATTCTGGCCAGACGGCGGACGGCGTGCGGACGGTTACCCTATCCGGCGGCAACCTTTATCAGGTGGCTTCGGATCAGTATGGCGACGCCTCTCTCTGGAGCAGTATTGCATCTGCCAATGACCTGACTGACCCACAACTTAGCGGCATTAATATGCTGACGATTCCAGCCAACCCAACGAGTTAGCCATGGACGTAAACAACCCGATAGTTGAATCCAGCGCCCGCCATATTAGCGGGCGTTGTCGTTTAAATGGCACTGAAGTCCCGTTTGTCGCTTTCAGCGTAGAGAGCAACTCGTTTCGAGGCGCATCTACCTTTGACCTGACGCTGGCAGTTTCTGCCTTACCGGCCAGCATGCAGATGCTTAACTGGTGGGCCACGCAGACTACTGTCAAGGTTGAGTTGTATGTGTCAATCATCACGCAGTCCGGCACCGACGAGAAGAAGCTCATCACCGGCAATATCGATAACTGGCATTACGATCCGGCGCGCTTCGAAATCTCGGCTGATGGCCGTGACTTCACCGCTCTGCTGATTGATGCAAAGTCGGCCGGCGAAAGCTTCAAGAACTACACCAGCTCGCAAATTGCCACGATGCTGGCGCAGCGCCATAGCCTGACGCCAGTTGTCACCGCCACCAAGCAGCGGTTTGGTGAGTTTTACCAGATCGACAGCGCGCACCTGACCGGCGAGCAAACGGAGTGGGATTTGATCACCACACTGGCGGGAATCGAGAACTTTTCGGTTTATGTCGACGATGACAAGCTGCATTTTGAGCCAATCAAAGATGCCGCCAAAGCTGATAACTACGTCATCCGCTGGCAACCGCCCGGCGTGCTGGCTTATCCGCAATGCAACACCTCTGACGACCTGTCATTTTCGCGCGCGCTGACTATTTCTAAAGGCGTCACGGTCGAGGTACTCAGCTGGAATGCGAAGCGCAAGAATAAGCAGTTCGTCGCTTCCTATCCTAAGGCAGCTAAAGGTACCACGCCCGGAAACTCCACGGCGAAAACGCAGGTCTATCGCGTGATCCGCAATGGTCTCTCACCTGAATCTGCATATGCGCTGGCGCAGATCATTTACCGTAACGTTGTGCAGCATGAGATGAAGTTCAGCGGCTCAACTGCCGGAGACAACCTCCTGACGCCGCAGACGCTGGTTAGGATTGAAGGAACGCAGAGCCCGTTCGATCAGCTTTACTGGTGTGACAGCGTACGGCGCTCTATGAGCTGGGAAAACGGATACACGATGAGCGTTACCGGCAAGAATCACAGCCCGGCACTGGAGGTGACACAATGAGAGCGTTACTGAATGCGATGGCGGCCAATGCTCAGCAAACAAGTGCGGGTGACAGCGGCACACGGCAGGGGATTATTACTGCCTACGACCCGGACAGTTACGCGGTAAAGGTTCAGCTGCAGCCAACAGGCGAGGAAACGGGGTGGATACCGCTCAGCTCTCCGTGGGTCGGCAACGGATGGGGGCTGGCGGCAGGGCCAATGATTGGTGCCGAGGTCGAAGTGGAGTTTGATTCCGGCCTGATGGGCGTCGGGATGGCGGCGGGGCAGTTTTACAACGATGAAGACCGTTGTCCCGGGCCGCCTTCGGGAGAGTTCTGGCTCGTCCACAAAAGCGGATCGCTTCTGAAGTTCCTGAACACCGGTGAAGTTCTTCTGAGTGCAAAGTTGAAGATGACCTACGACGCGCCTGCACACCACTTTACGGGTGGTGATGTGACGATGGACAACAATCTTAATGTTGTGAAAGACATCAGCGACAACAACGGCCTTTACGGCACGGTTCAGAAGGTTCGCGTTACCTATAACGTCCACACCCATCCGGAAAATGGCGACGGCGGCGGCACTACCAGCAAGCCAAACCAACAACTCTCATAGCGGTGACTCATGTACGACATTTACCACTATACGGGCGGTGACCTCAGCACCTCGCCTGCGGGCGACCTGCGGCCTGTCACCGGCACCGAAAGAGGAAAGCAGCGAATACTGCGCCGCCTGATGACCAACCCCGGTGAATACGTTTTCCATCCGGATTATGGCGCGGGTCTGGGGCAGAAAGTCGGGCAAAACGTCAATCTCAACGAATGGAAGGCGCTTATCAGCGGCCAGATGCTGCTTGAGGAAGCTGTCGCATCAAGCCCTGCGCCATCTGTCAGCCTGACACTCATCGAGGGCGGGGTCAGCGTGTCAGTGAAGTATACCGACGCCACCTCCGGCACACCGGAAACACTCAGTTTTGACGTAACGAGGTAATACGTGGCATCACTCAATACTAAAACTTTCGCCACACTGGTCAGCGATCAGGTTACTGCAATGCAGGCTAAAGCTGCGGGTCTCGTCGATCTGGCGGTCGGCAGCATTCTGCGCGCACTGGCTGAATCGAATGCTGGCGTCGCGATGTGGATTCAGCAGCTTATAGTGAATCTTCTGGTTGTCACCCGTGCGGCCACTTGCTCTGGCGACGATCTGGATTCATGGATGGCTGATTTCAGCTTTACGCGCCTGTCGGCGGTGCAGGCGACAGGTCAGGCGACGTTCAGCCGGTTTACGGCAACGAATCAGGCACTGATTCCTGTCGGATCGGGCGTGACCACTACAGACGGCACTCAGGCTTATTCTGTCATTGCAGACACGACAAACACAGCGTACGACTCCACGCAAGCCGGATACGTGATTGCCGCCGGGGTGAGTTCATTGTCTGTCCCTGTACAGGCTGATACCGCAGGAGCGGCGGGCAATGCACAGGCTGGCACCATCACTATCATTTCCGGTTCAATCCAGTACGTCGACACGGTGACGAACAGCACCACGTTTGTTAACGGTGAGGATGCCGAGTCGGATGATGATTTCCGGGCCCGTTTCGTGCTCTGGATTGCCTCACTTTCAAAAGCAACTAAAGCCGCGATTGGTTACGCACTGAGCAGCATGCAAAGCGGCGTCACCTATACGCTGACTGAAAATTACGCCTATAACGGCACCGCTCAACCGGGCTACTTTTATGCGGTAGTTGATGACGGTAGCGGCACCCCGTCGAGCACATTCATCAGCCAGGCGTATGCAGCAATCGACGCGGTCAGGGGGTTCACAATCAGCTTTGGCGTATTCCCGCCAACTGTCTTAACGGCGAATGTCGTTATGGTGATCACCACCGACTCATCCGGCAACCACGCAGCGATTGTAGCAATGGTGCAGGCGGCGATTCAGGAATACATCGCCAGCCTCTCGCTCGGTCAGTTGTTGCCTTACTCGAAGTTATCCAACATCGCATACGGCGCCAGTTCCCTTGTGACTAACGTCTCTTCTGTAACCCTTAACGGCGCGACAGCGGATATTGCCGCTACTGGTAAGCAGGTGATCCGCGCTGGCACAATTTCGGTGAGCTAAATGGCGACAGGCGATCAGAACGACATTTACACGCGTCTTAAAGGGCTTTTGCCCCCCACCTGGTTTGGTGACAGCAATCCTATCCTGACTGGCGCTCTCACTGCCTGCTCAAGCGCGCTGGCGTGGTGCTATTCACTATATCTTTATGCGAAGCTTCAGACGCGTATCAGCACCGCCACGGATGGCTGGCTGGATATTGCAGCATATGACTTCTTCGGTAAAAACCTGCAACGGTCGGCAGGACAATCGGATGATCTGTTCAGGAATCAGATGAAGATAAACCTGTTCAGGGAGCGCGGCACCCGGCAGGCAATCATCGACATTTTGGAGGATATGACCGGCAAGACGCCTTACATTTTTGAGCCGCAGAGACCGTTGGATACGGGGGCGTATGGCGCAGCGGTAGCCGTTAGTCGGGCAACAACGGCAACTTACGTTGATTTGAGCGGCATACTGCTAACTGCTCAGCCCAATCAGGTGCGGTATGGCGCAAATCCATATGCAACAGCCATGAATGGCCTGATGATTGAGCGCGCGGCGACAAATTTCTTTCTATATTCTTCATCCCCCCAGGCGTCAATCTGGACAAAATCAAATACTGTCTGCACTCCTTTCGCTTCAGTTGCGCCTGATGGGAGTAATAACGCTGCGAAAATAATAGCTGCAGCTGGGTCTGCTATTCATGAGCTTGTCCAAACTGTCACATCAACAGGCATTACCACAGGAACCGTTTTCACAACATCTGTTTTCGCAAAGGCAGCAGAAAGAAGCGTGTTGCAAATTCGCTGGACTGGCGGATCAACCGGCACCTCAGGCGCGTATGCAAACTTTGATTTGAACAATGGAATTGCCTCAGGAAATTGTCAGTCCTGCTCAATAACGCCCTTAGCTAATGGGTGGTACCTGTGTCAGGCGACAGTACTTACCACTGGGACTGGAACAGCTAACCAGGATGTGGGTTTTTGCTTACTTTCAGCAATGACAGATGGGCGGAGGGCAACTACCACAGGAACAGGTAGTGATGGTCTTTATGTGTGGGGAGCGCAGACTGAAATCTCAGATGCTGCATCCAGTTACATTGAAACTCAGGCAACACAAGTTACGCGCGCCGCCGATGTATTGCTTAGCAATATGCCAACCGGCTCCACCTTCTCCGGAGGGTATGCCCTTGTCGGCGGATACGGCTCTCTTATGCTGGCATATCAGGCATTCGTGACAGCCTACCGCCCGTCTGGATCAAGTATTCCCTATATAGCAGGTTACTCATCCACACCCTCAGGCTACAGCGTGGCCTCGCGTGGTGAATACGCGTCGCAAAGCATGATCACCGGAAGTATTACTGATGCACAGGTCTACGAAGCCATAGCGGCAGTGAAAATGGAAGGCAATCTCGTCTGGGTTCGATTGCAGTAAACACACCAAAATTCTCCGTCCTCACCAAGGCCACCCATTGCGGTGGCCTTTTTTATTGGGAACCATAAATGGATCGTCAAATCGTTTATCCGGGCGCTATTCCGCTCGAAACTGACCTGCTCAATACCAACAAATACGCCATGATGGGGCTGGCAAAACTTGCCGCAGCCCTGATGGGGTCGAACACCTATCTCCACGGTCTTGCCTGTACGCCATCATCACCTGCTTCGATGGTGGTAAATGTGGCCAAAGGTCAGATTTACAGCCTACAGAACGTCGACGGCACCGCCTATTCTTCACTGGCTGCTGATACAACTAACACCATCCTGAAGCAGGGCGTAATCCTCGGTTCCACCGCCTTTACACTGACTGCGCCTACCACGGCGGGGCAGAGCATCAACTACCTGATCCAGATTGCATACAGCGATACGGACTCTGGAGCAACCGTGCTGCCTTATTACAATGCTGCGAACCCATCCGTAGCTTACAGCGGACCAAACAACGCCGGCACCGCGCAGAATACGGTTCGCTCAGGAGTTTGTACTGTTGCATTGAAGGCAGGCGTCGCAGCAACCACCGGTACGCAGACTACGCCAGCAGCTGATACTGGCTACACAGCCGCGTGGGTCATTACGGTCGCTCAGGGCGCCACAACCATCACCGCATCGAATATTGCGGTGGCTGCTAATGCTCCGTTCCTGCCTGCGGCCGGTATTTTCTCAGCCGTCCAGCAGGGCACGATGACCTATGCCTCTGACACCGGCGTGGCCAACGCCTATGTGGCGTCCTTTGTCCCTGCTCTGCCAACGCTTGCGGACGGTATGCGCGTCACCTTCAAAGCGAAAACGGCTAACTCCGGCGCTTCAACACTTGCGGTAAATGGCGGCTCTGCATATCCACTTTATTCACATGCTAACCAGGCTCTGCAGGGCGGGGAAATCGTCGCAAATGGTCTGGTTGAGGTTGAGTGGAACAGCACGCTTACCGCCTGGGTGCTTTGCGGGAATAGCGGTGGTGCTCTGCCAGTCGGCGCGGCAACCCAGAGTAATCACGCGATGCAGTTGGGTCAGGCTGTTGGTAGGTTTCTGAAACGTACAGTTATATCTAGTACTCAGACATTTAATTATCTGTCTGCGACAACCATGGCTTTCGTACAACTGGTTGGCGCGGGTGGTGGTGGTGCGGGGGCCGAAGGTACAGGTAGCACATCATATATAAGTGGAGGTTCGGGTGGAGGTGCAGGTGGGTATGCTGAAGTGTTAATTACATCGGCGGCGAATCTAGTTGCTACCACGGCTACCATTGGCACGGCAGGTTCCGCAGGTAGTGGGGCAGTAGGCGGATCATCTACTAATGGCAGTTCAGGTGGCGCAACTAGTTTCGGTTCGCTGTGTGCGGCTAGCGGTGGTGGAGGTGGTTCTTATCAAACCACGTCTTCTGGTTCGACACTTTACCAACAACTGGGCGGGCTTGGTGGTGCAGGTACAATAGGCGACCGTGGGTCACGAGGGGGGGGTAGGTGGTAAGCTTCTGAGTACATCGACATCTAACAGCACATCAGGTGAAGGGGGGGCATCAGCCTTCTCAGCAGGATATCGAGGTCCGGGTGGAGGCGTTGCAACCGCTGGGATAGCAGGAACACAGGGTGCAGGTGGTTCAGGGGCGATCAACGCTACAGGCGCAACAGCAGGTTTATCCGGAGGTGCGGGTGGACCTGGGACGATCATAGTATGGGAGTTCGCATAATGGGTTCTTACGCATTAATCTCTGACGGAAAGGTAATTAATACCATTGCATGGAATGGTCCAGAAGTAGATCCCGTGGATTTTGGCGATGGGATTACCTACGTTGAATTAACAGACGGAAAAGGCAGTCAACCTTCCATTGGATGGAGCTATGACGGTTCGGTGTTTACAGCACCACCTTTAACAGATGAGCAAATAGCGGCGCAAAAACAACAAAATATTGCTAACAACGTGGCAACCAAAGCCAGCCTCATTGCCCAAGCGACAATTGCTATCGCGCCGCTACAAGACGCGGTGGATTTGGGCGAGGCAACAGATGATGAAACTGCATCCTTAAAGGCGTGGAAACAGTACCGTGTGGCAGTCAATAGGATAGATGCAAATACGGCTGATGATATAACTTGGCCTGACCAGCCAGCCTAAAAGAAAAAAAGCCCCGACCTCGGGGCATATTGTTATGCTAGAATATGTTTCTAAGTTTATGGATAATTTTTCGGGAAAACGGATGCTTTAATATTCTATATATTATTTTGAAGAAAATGACCGGGCAAATAGTCAAGAATTTACAAATTAAACTTAATTTTATTTTGTATAGTCTTGGTGCATATTTATTTTTCCAAACTATGTCTTTGTAATTTTTGAAAATACCAATAACTTCATCTCGGTGCGCCTTTCCGTTTTTTGCGCTTTTAATGATGTCGTTCATGAAAGATGGTCCAAACCTTGGAATCAGAAGATCTCTAAAGAAAAACCTTCCGCGCTGATAGTCATCTTCAAACGTGGCAGCTAATTTTTTAAAGTATTTGAAACGACTTCTGCTCATTTTAATTGAGTATGATGTGCTTTCTGTGTTGATGCACCAGACATAAACTGGCTTATCAACGAAGTAGTTGTTATAACCGGCACGGAAGAATCGCATGAACAAATCATCATCTTCATAGCCAGTAAACTGAGTATCAAAACCACCTATCTCCATGAAGGCCTTTTTGCTTACCAGCGCAGCAGATGGTAGCACAAACATGTCATGCCTAATTAAATCGAAAATATCCCTTTTTGGATGAGATGAATGGCTCTTAACCATTGCAGTTGTGACAATATTCCCGTCACCGTCAGCCTCCATGCAGTCACCATAAACATAGCCAAATCGGGAGTCATCAAGTGGCATGGCTTTTACTAAAATTTCAATATGCTTATCAATGTAGAAATCATCCTGATCTAGAAAACAGGCAAATTCAGAGGTTGATTTTTCAACCCCAAAGTTCCTTGCAGATCCCTGACCGCCATTCTCTTTATCAATAATTATAAAATCATAATCTTTTTGAAATTCATATAACGCAAGCCGTTCCTCTTCTTTGGATCCATCGTTGACGACAATAATCTCCTTAGCTGGAAAGGTCTGATCTATAGCGCTTTTTAGGGCTCTTTCGATCCATTTCGCACCATTGTAATAGGCAATAACAATAGAAACAGTTAGTTCATTTCGATTTCTTTTCATTGAAATTCCATTTGTAAGCAAAAAATTACAAAGCAATCTAACACAAATAATTGCGTTAACAAGACTCATGAGATAAATCTTAGTATTTTTTCTATATAAAAATAACTGATTGATAAACTTTAAAATATAAACATTGTCGTAATGTATAAAGTATGCATTTATTTATGAATAAACTTATCAATCTAGATAATTAAATTTATTTATCGATATAGCCTCACCTCAATCCCACTAAATCCACTTTCTCGCCAATCCCTTCTCGTAAACACAAAAAAGCCCCGGCGACGGGGCAGACATGTACCGCGACTATCTTTTTGCAGACTACGGGGTGGGTGACTAAAGGTTAGTCGCTCACTTCGATCCCCTCCAACAAAATTCCCATACCCGCCAAAGGCTTTACAAATCCCCATCCACAGCATCTTGATCAGCTTCTCCTCACAAATAATACTGTATGCATATACAGTTTAAGTGAGAGGGCGCAACCATGGCTTTCCCATCCCCCGCACTAGATTACGTTGAAGCAAGACTTACTCCTAATTCACTCATGCACATTAATCAATCTTCCATCGTTATTCCGACCGATGAAGGATGGGCTGTGGCTGAACCGGGCTATAAGGTGACGAAGGGCAGAACTGTGCTACTAGACGTAAACGGTAAGCTGATGTTTGCCGAAGTAGGGTGTGGGAAGTTCAAGACTAATGATGGCATTATCGAGGGTGATGCTCTTGATGATGCCAGGGTGTTAGGAGTGGTGACATTTATGGTGAAGGAATTGCCGAGAGGTGAGGGTGATGAAGTTACACTGTAACTTCTATGGGGCAAGCATGGGGCAAAAAATTGCCGCGATATAACTCGCTCATACTAGCTTATGATTGAGTCACATTGCGGCAACACTCTGTGTTCTTGTTCCTACTCGATATAACTCATTATATTTGCTAGTAAAAGCACATAATGAATATGTCGGTGTAGGGGGGTAAATTACTGATTAAATTGATTATGTGTTTACCACCTTAAGCTCATGGGGCAAATTCGTTCAATTTATTATTTAACATCGCTCTTTGAGTCTCATCATTTTCAGGCATCCGAGGCCCGTAAACATTGTGAACCCTCTGTGCATTGGCATGACCCATTTGGTTAGCAATAAAATTAGGGTTAGCTCCAGCAGCTAAAGACCAACAGGCATAGGTATGACGAGATTGATATGCTTTCCTGTCTGTAATGCCTGCAACCTTCAAGGCTGCTTTCCAAGTTTGAGATAGCGATAAAAACTATAATGGTAATTGCTATCTTTTTTATTGGAATTGACTTGCGGGTTGAACACGAAGTTAACGACTTCAGTTTCCCGTTTTCCCTACCCTCTGCCTAACAACCATGACTTCTCCTTAGCTCGCTTAATCATTCCCAGCTTTAATCCGGTAACTGAGGTTAACCCGTTCTCGGGCACCCATTTAGCGGGAGTTAACACTAAAGGGTGTTGGATAGTATTCACCTTTACTTCCCCGCAGACACGACGATGTCGCCGATTATCGGTGCGTGAATAGGGTGGGTTGATTTAAGGGGGGATTAGTGAAGGTTAAAAACGTTAGCGCGGGCAATTTTCTCAGCATCCACAGCAGCAATAACTTGTACCGGGTACTGATGGTTCGCCATAGTCATCGTTCCGGCAAACTACTGATGCTGGTGATGGTCTAACTCTTTTCGGCAGTGCTGCGTTTAAGGGCTGCTCGGCTTCTGCGTAAGCTTGGTCTGCTAACTCTGCGAACATATCATTGCTCTCTAGCGCCGAATTTCGCTACGGCCTACCTTTTGACTGGATAAACTTGATAGAAATGGGTCTTTCTAGTCTATAAAGTCTGCAATTAACAGTGAGATAATTTCCTCCTTCTATGGGTGACACAGTCAGCTTCCTTTAGACGGGTCGAAATATCGTTAATCCCATAAAATAAGATTCACGCTTTTTTACGATCACTTATCGAAGGCTTATTTTTGTGTTGCGAAAGGCGACTGAATAAATCTGTTAATTATTTACCAATCGTGCAGCTAACCGGCAGTTCTGAGAAGAGTAAACCCGTCTCATCTAAACGAGGCCGTGCTTTTTGAATGCCTCTCCTACTATGCCAACACCCAATTACATTATTGATATCTACTATCAATAAAGGAAGAATGATTAGTTTATTTTTTACAGCGGGCGAAAAATAACGCTTATATTAGGAGAAATCTTATCACTGATTGAAGTTATGAAAAACATCTTATTGTGTTTTAGCCTGCTCTTTTTGTTCAACTCCAGTGCACAGGCTTTCGCCTGCAAAACGGCTGCTGGTGCGACCATCCCAATTGGCGGAGGCAACGCTAACGTTTATGTTAACCTGACTCCTCAAGTTCAGTCAGGCGGCAACTTAGTCGTCGACTTAGCGAACAGTATCTTTTGTCATAACGACTATCCAGCAAGTATTACCGACTACGTGACGCTGGCATCGGGTTCTTCCTTTAATGGGGTGCTGAAGAACTTTAAAGGCTCCGTGATCTATAATGGCCAAAACTACTCATTCCCGACAACAAGTGAAACGTCGAGAGTGCTCTATCGATCCAAGTCAGATACGGCATGGCCTGCGCGGCTATTACTGACGCCCATCAGTACCGCTGAGGGGGTGGTGGTTAATTCCGGTAGCTTAATCGCTTCATTAGTGCTCCACCAAACCAACAATGTTGGTAAAGACTCCTATTACTACACCTGGAATATCTACGCCTCTAATAATGTCGTGGTGCCAACAGGAGGCTGTGATGTCGATAACCGAAACCTGACCGTACAACTCCCTAACTATCCTGGCCAGCAAGCTTTTACTATCAATGTTCACTGTGCCACCGATAAAAATCTTAACTATGCCCTCAGTGGTACGACAGTCGACTCCGCTGGGACAATCTTAAAGAATGTGCTCGAAGGAAATACCGATTCGGCAAGCGGAGTGGGGGTTCAGATTCTCAAAGACGGTACGCCGGTCAAGTTTGGGGATACCATCAAACTCGGTAAAGTTACCTCTTCCGGAACAAATATTACCTTGACGGCTCAATACCAACCCACCAGTGGGCAAATGACCGCAGGGAAGGTCCAGTCAATCGTCGGGATGAATTTCACTTATCAATAATGTCTAACAGACAAAGCTACCTGGGGTAGCTTTGCTGAATTAGCGCCAAGCGTTATCTCTACTGCGATGCTTTACCCTTTTTACGTTGGCTTAAATCGATCTCTTCCCAAAAAGTTGCGCCACCAGTGACGCTGTCACTTAGTCGAGTAGTAATATTTGTTGCTGTAAAGCTTAACTGAAATCACCATGCATAATACGCCGAATAGGGTGTAAGTTATTTTTTATATTCAGAGTTATCAATTGCGTGAAAAGCTATTGCGCACGCGATCGTTAAAACAAATAGCCCAGACGTACACTAAGAAAACTATCCTGTTTAAAGCCTTGTTTGACGCTAAGATCACGGCCCAAGGAGAGCTCTGCTTGAAAAGCGGCAGTGAAAAAATGTGCAGCCGAGAGACGAAGGTAACGGGTATCCAGCTTATCGTTTAGCGACTGGTGATTGACGACATCGGCTGCGCCTTTTATCCAGCCGCCACCGAAGCCTAATTGGGAGGCGGGGGCAAGGTTATAGCGAAGATAGAGTTGGTACTCGTATTTAGGCGTTTGTGTTTGATTGTCGTGCGAGACCCCATAACGGTGATTAGTGCTGACCCATGACACATCAGCCCCTGTATCCAAAGACCACTGTTCGCTGAAATGATGGACATAGGCGGCTTGTAACAGATAGCGCCAATCATTGGCCCCACTGTTGACGGCCTGATCACTCTGATAATGACCGGTGGGCGCATAGAGATAAGGGGCGAGGGAGAATATATCGGCATGGTCGGTAGTCAATCTAAATTTAAAGGGAAGCCCTAGTAGGATATCGCCGATGCCGGAGGTATCCCCTAAGGGCGTAGCATCAGCGAGCGTATTGGCTTTTACCCAAGGGATGATAAGTTGCGGCTCGATGCTGAGAAAGGGCACGGGACGATAGCCATAGATATAACGGACTAGGGTGGCTTGGCTACGAAACTTATTATCACCAAAAACGCGCCGATTATCTGAAAACATGGCGTGACTCCGCGTCGACTGGAAGTAAGTCAGTACAATACTTTTGTCGGGCGGCAGCATTTCGTAGTCCCCTGGGACGAACTCGAGTGCGTAGGCCGGAGAGTGAATCGCGAAAGCAATGAGATAAAGGCGCGCTTTTTTCATATTATTGCCCTTTTTTCAGTAGGCCGGTATTGGGGTGGCAATTGATATACTCGAAATATTGTGACTGTGCAGGGATAACGACAATCTCATGCCAGAGTCGCAATTGAATGGTAAAGTTCAGAGCCTTGACGTATCTCATAAAGCCATTAAAAATCGCCACATGAGTGGGGTGGTTTTTCGACCAGTTTTCTAACGCCTGAAGATCGGTAAAGTGGGCCAGACCGAACGTTTTCTGTAATCGTCCATGGTGATCGCGATCGACTCCGTGCATATACCGACAACTCAGGCACCCAATGCTCATACCGTCATCGCGCAGAAAACGCATTCCCTTATCTAAGATAGGTTCTACCTCCTGCACGTAGAGCACTCGCTCCTCCGCTAAGGTATCGGACCAATCTTGACCAGAGCGGATCAAGCAGAGGTTGTCGCGACCCTGAACAATATGACGGCCTGAGGTTAGGGGGGTCACAGTAAGCTGTCCTTGCCCCTTAAGCGCAGAGGTTTGGGCAGCAGGTAACCTATCTCGAGCACTCCCCCAGTAGCCGTGTTCGTGCATTTCACCGCTCATCACGTGAGCAAGATGAGCGACACCTTCAGGATGGTGTTGATTGGAGAATATAGTCTCAAAGCCCCTGATATCGGGGGAGACAACCTCCATAAACCATCCTTTATCTTCTTGTTCTCTCTCTGGGGTGGCCCACCAAGCATCGAAACCGCTTTCGGCCTTCCATTGTGTGAATGCCTCTTGGGAAGCCCAATAAGCAATCACAATATCGTTAACGTAGTTTCGTTCATCGCTATAGGTTGCTCGCTCCCAATGCGCCGGCCCTGTAGTCATTGAGAAATGAGAGGTGATTGGGTCGAGGGCATACTGGCCCGCGGTCTGTTGAGACTGTACACCGAAATAAGCCATGACGACTTGTTCAACTAACGGCGAAAAGCGGGTGGTCCAAGCTGGAAAAGGCGGCGTATACGCTGGCGGAGTGGATAGCGACTGGCTTCTCTCTTCTCGAAGAGAAGGGGGAATTGCGGATTCCATGGTTACGCCTCCTTCTCAGCAGTCGGTGGCACGCTGTGCGCTTGCGGCACAGCGCCCAAATCGCTGTTGACTACTTGCTGCTTTGCACTGTTATCGAACAGTAAGCGGGTGACATCAGGCCGTGAATAATGGCCGACCGGGTCGGCGGCAAATTTCGCGCAGGTGATGGCATCGGGATGTAAGTCAGCAAACAGTAAGCCTTCCTCGTCTTCAGCAAGGGGTGTCGCAAGCTCTGAGCCGTCAGGCCCGTAAATACGGGCGTGCCCGCCTCCCGCGTGGAGGAGTGTGCCATGATCACCTTGAGCAAAGAGGATATCGATCATTTCTTGGGAGACGATGGCGCAAGGAGCAATCACGAAGCATTGTCCCTCCGCAGCATATAGCCGTGACGCGGCGGTATTGACCTCTGGTCCAAGGGCTGCGGAGTGTTGGGTATAAAGGCTGAAGCTCGGCCAGGCAGCAATATGAATTTCTTCGTGTTGCGCATACATGGCATAGCGAGTTAACGGTTGTAAATGCTCCCAGCAACAGAGTGCGCCCACTTTACCAATATCGGTATCCCATGGCGTCAACGACGATCCATCGCTCTCTCCGAATAGCGTTCTTTCTACATGGGTGGCTTTAAGCTTACGCCGCGTACCAATGGTCTCCCCCTCGCTGCCGATCATCCATTGTGAGATATAGAGACTGCCATGGTCCTTTTCGCTAAAACCGAGGACTACGCGAATCGAGTACTGTTTGGCTGCATCCGCAATGCATTGTGCTTGCTCGCTCTCTAGCACCAGCGAATGTTTATGGTACTCATATACCAAGGGAAAGTTATTCGCCGGTGAGTTTAGCCATAGAAACCAAGGATAGCCGGGTATCCAAGTTTCTGGAAAGGCAATCAGCTCAGCACCCTGTTGCGAGGCTTCGGCAATAAGGCGAAGGGTTTTATCGACTGTGGCCTCAAGGTTCATAAAGACGGGAGCAGCTTGTACACAGGCAACTTTTACGGGTTGAGTCATTATCATCATCATTATCTCGTGGTTAAGAAGGGCAGTAGTAGATATACCCGCACAGAGTCGGTGAGTGTTATGACAAGCGGGAAGAACGGGTTGTCGAAAATGGAAATGGTATAGATTTTGCTGCGTTATTAAGAAAAAGAGTGGGGGGCTTATGAACCATTACAATACTGACACAATCTGTTATGCGGATCGGCCAGATTACTGGCGCGAGGCAGTGAGTCGAACCTTTGTACCCTTAGACAGTATGTTTTCTGGCGAAGAACGCAGTGGACAGATTACTTCGGCAATGAGGGGGAGTTTGCGTATCTCTGAAATCGCCTGTAGCGCCCAACAGGTAGTTCGGGCGCGTAGAGGGGCGGATAATTATAATAACGATGTCATGTTACTAAGCATTGTCAGCGCGGGAAGTACTTGTGTTCAACAGGCTGGGAAAGAGGCCGTCATTGGCCCTGGTGCCCTTGGATTTTATGATACTCGCTTTCCCTACGCATTGCACTTGAACGGGGCAGCCCGTCAGCACGTGGTGCAGATCCCCATAAGCCAGTTACGCCGTAAACTGGGTTATACCGATCCGCTATTGGCCCGAACCTTTGGCGAGCGGCATCCTATGACGCCTTTTCTTTGTCGGCTAGTGGAAACGTTAATGCACGCCAATACCTTGAGTACTGAGCAAACAGCGGTGATTACTCAGCAGTTTATTGACCTACTCACTGTGATT